>ULSR01067170.1_pt1 | contig 11845 bp, 8 predicted proteins | sample 1956861 | NCBI WGS metagenome assembly ULSR01 (sample SAMEA4835713, study PRJEB28245) | human gut metagenome | biome: gut microbiome; material: fecal sample | place: Denmark | collected 2008 | reverse complement strand
CTTGGAGCGTTTTCTTTTTGCTTTTTTCGTCCAAAGCTCTTGCATCTGGTCGGCGGGTGCGGTATGCTTAACCAATAGGACGCTTGGGAGAGGGAGGGCAGAGACATGGACAGAGAAGAAATCCGCTATCTGCTGGGCAGCACGATCTATGCACGGGCCAAGGCATACGAGAACAGGGTGCAGGATCTGGAATGTGAGACGGCGGAGAACGGCGTGCGCCATCTGAGCGCCGATGTGAGGGGAAGTGGCCGGAACCTCTACCGGACCCAGGCGTGGCTGCGCCAGAACGGCAGTTTCGTCAGCGCCAGCTGTACCTGCCCTTTCAATGAAAACGGCGAAGGCCCCTGCTGCAAGCACATCGGTGCGCTGCTGCTGCATGAGGTGGATGAGCCGGAAGAAAAGATGGAACCAAAGCCAGAGAAGAAGGCACTGCTGGACATCCCGGGCGTGCAGCGCGGGACAGAATTTGCTAAAGAAGCCGCAGCCCGGAAGGATAGCTACGTCTCCGGTCTCGAGATGCTGTTCGGCAGGAAATGGCGAGGCGATGAACCCGTCTCGGATGTGCAGGCGCAGGAACTTCTTCGAGCTTATCAGGAGGACGCGCTGGCCGAGGTGGAGAGTCTGACGGCCTCGGACGGCCAGCAGCGAGGCTTCGCGGAACTGGAACCGGAGCTCATCCTGGACTACTCCGGACATCCGCCGCTGCTGCGCCTCCGCATTTCGGACGGCGGGCGGCAGTATGTCGTCAAAAGCATCCCGGAACTGCTGACGGCCATCGAGAAAGAGCGGAGCGTCAGCTACGGCAAAACGCTGGCCTTTGTCCACCGCTGGGACGCCTTTACCTCCGAGGCACAGAAAATTCTGACGCTGCTCCGCCGCCAGCAGGACACGGTAAAGAGCGTGGAAGCCGCTACAGGCCGCCCGACCCGCAGCATCGCAAATGGCCCCGCTGGAAGTGTGCCGCTGTCGGGTGAGCTGCTGGATGAACTGGTGGTATTATATGAGCCGAGGGGCGAGGTGGGCGGTTACGCCTTGCGAAAGGGTCTGCCCGCGCTGACGCTGCGGGTCGAGAAGAAGAGGGGCGGCGTACACATCGTGGTGGAGCCCAGTCTGTACACATTGCAGGGCCTCGATTACAGCTACCTTTATAATGAAGACACCATCTGGAAGCTGGAACGAGCCGAAGCGGCCCGTCTGCTGCCCGCGTTGAACGCCCTCTGTGGCAGCGGACTCTTTTTCACCAGCAAGGATGCCGTGTCGTTTTGCAGCTTCGTGCTGCCGGAGCTGGGCCGGAAGATCACCATCGACGACCCTGACCGGCTGCTTTTGAATCAGATACCGCTGGAGCCGGTGGTGCAGTTTTATCTGGATGCGCCCCACATGGGGGCCGTCCGCGCCCATCCGGAATTTTTGTATGGGGAAGACCGGGTGACGCCTTTTGCGGCCCCGACCGATTTATTGAGGGACGCCCGCGCAGAGCGTCGGGCCGGGCGGCTGCTCCAAACTTATCTGACCCAGCAGACCGACACCAGCCCCGCCGAATATGGCACAGACGACGAGGATACCCTTGTTACTTTCCTTGAAGAGGGTGTGCCTGCCCTGCTGGCGGAGGGCGAAGTCTACCTCAGCGATGCATTCCGCGACTTGCAGGCTGCGCCGCCGAAGATCTCGGTGGGTGTGTCGGTACAGGGCAGTGTGCTTGATTTGGAGGTGGACACCGGCGAATTCCCGGTGAGCGAGCTGAAAGCTCTGCTCAAGTCGCTCCACCAGAAAAAGCGCTACCACCGCCTGCGGGATGGCCGATTGCTGCGGCTGGATGACTCGCTGGAAGTGCTGGACGAACTGAACGAAACGCTGGAACTCTCCGGCGCAAAGCTGGGCCAGAATCATGCGCAGCTTCCGCTTTACCGTGCGCCCAGCCTCGACTGGGCGCTGTCGGGCCAGACCGGTGTGCGCTTCAACCGGGATGACGCCTTCCGGCGCATCAGCCGGAGCTTCCACGCCGTCAAGGACAGCGAGTATGCCCCGCCTGTCTCCCTGCAAAAGACCCTGCGCAAATATCAGCGGGACGGCTACCGCTGGCTGCGGACGCTGGACGGTTACGGCATGGGCGGCATCCTCGCCGACGATATGGGCCTGGGCAAGACGGTGCAGGTGCTGAGCTACCTGCTGGCCATGAAGCAGAACGGCCAGACTCTGCCCAGCCTTATCGTCTGCCCGGCCTCGCTGGTGCTGAACTGGGCCGAGGAGTGTCAGAAATTCACGCCCGAACTCTCCTGCGTGGTGGTGGATGGCGACGCCGCCCACCGCGCCGAGCTGGCTGAGAGCTGGCCCGCCGCCGACCTCGTGGTGACCAGCTACGATTTGCTGCGGCGTGACGAGGCGCTTTACGAGGGACAGGAGTTTTACGCCTGCATCCTCGACGAGGCGCAGGCCATCAAGAACCACACCACCCAGAAATACAAGGCCGTCTGCAAAGTGCGCAGCCGGGTGCGGTTCGCCCTCACCGGTACGCCGGTGGAGAACCGGCTGGGCGAGCTGTGGAGCATCTTCTCCTTCCTGATGCCGGGCTATCTGCCGCCCTACAAGAGCTTTTGCAGCCGGTTCGAGAAGCCCATCGTGCAGGAGGAAGACCAGACCGCCGTGCGGCGTCTCAATCAGCTGACCGGCCCCTTCATCCTCCGCCGCATGAAGTCGGATGTGCTCAAGGAGCTGCCGCCCAAGACCGAGAATGTCTACCGCATCGAGCTGGAAGAGGAGCAGCGCAAGCTCTATCTGGCCGCTGTGGTGGACGCCCGGGAGAAGCTGCAGGCCGCAAAGCCCGAGGACAAGATGGCGGTGTTCGCCGTCCTCATGCGGCTGCGGGAGATCTGCTGCGACCCGCGCCTTATCGCAGACAACTGGGAGGGCGGCAGCGCCAAGCTGGACGCCTGCGTGGAGCTTGTCTCCAGCGCCGTGGAGGGCGGCCACCGCATCCTGCTGTTCAGCCAGTTCACCTCGATGCTCGAGCTGCTGGCAAAGCGTCTGGACGCCGAGGGCATCAGCCACTTTACGCTGCAGGACTCGACGCCGAAGCCCGTCCGGGCGGAGCTGGTCCGGCGGTTCAACGGGGGAGAGGTGAGCGTTTTCCTCATCTCGCTGCGGGCCGGCGGCACCGGCCTTAACCTGACGGCGGCGGACATCGTCATCCACTACGACCCGTGGTGGAACGTCGCCGCCCAGAATCAGGCCACCGACCGCGCCTACCGCATCGGCCAACAGAACCCGGTGCAGGTGTATAAGCTCATTGCACAGGATACCATTGAAGAAAAAATCGTGGAATTGCAGCAGGCCAAGCAGTCGCTGGCCGACACCGTGACCGGCACCGCCGATGGTGCCATCCTCTCGATGCGGCCAGATGAGCTGCTGCAGCTGCTGGAAGGGAGCGAACCATGAAATACGCATTATTTTCGGTGCCGGTAGGCACCATTTACGACCTGCCCCAGACCATCAAAGAGGGCGAGGCGGGTCTTGTCTCCACCATCGGAGATGAGGGCCTGTATGGGCAGGCCTGTCAGGTGCGGACTGCGCCCGGCGGCGTGACCGCTGCGGGCGTCCAGCTTCCGCCCGATGTGGCCGAAGTGGTCAGCTTTTACGGTTACCATGGCTATGTGAATCAGCGGGAATTGCAGTTTGTCCGCGAGGAGGAGCTGTGGGAGTATCTGGGGGCAGACCTCGTTCTCGTGGGCCGCGCTACAGATGTCCTCAGCCTGCCCAAGGTGCAGGGCGTCCGGATGATGGAATTGGAGCGGGGAGGCGTTCTCCGCCGCCAGCCTGAGACCGCCGAAGAGGCCGAGGCCCACAAGGGCTGGGCGAAAGTCCTGCTGACGGATGGCCGGACGGGCTATGTCCGGGATGTGGCGCTGGAGCCGGTGAAATATGAGATGACGGCGGTCTTCTCCCAGAGAGAGGGCCTTGCCTTCAATGACGCGCTGGCCGAGACGCTGGACACGACGGCAGACAAGCTCGTGCCAAAAGCTGTGGCACGCTGGTACGGCGGCAGCGAAGATGCCTTCCGCGCCGCTGTCTGTGAGCAGGCAAAGAAGTATATGGGTACCGAGTACCGCTGGGGCGGCAAGTCGGGCCGGGGCATCGACTGCTCGGGCCTTGTCAGCAGCGCCTATATGCAGTGTGGTGTGCTCATCTACCGCGACGCAAAGATCATCGAGGGCTGGCCGATGCATGAGGTGGCTTTCGAGAACAAAAAGCCCGGCGATGCGCTCTTCTTCCCCGGCCATGTGGCGCTTTATCTGGGCGAAGGACGGTATATCCACTCCACCGGTGCCGCCGCCAGCGGCGGTGTGGTCATCAACAGCCTTGAGCCGAGCGACCCGCTGTATCGGGAGGATCTGGTGAAGTGTTTGTATGCGGTGGGGAGTATTTTCTAAAAGGAGATAACCATGAAAGTCTTTGATCTACATTGTGATACCCTGAGTGAGCTGCGCTACGCCGAAAAGGCGGGTACGCCCAAGAGCTTTGCGCAGAATGATTTGCATATCGACTTGCAGAAACTGAAAAAGGGCGACTATATGCTGCAGTGCTTCGCCGCCTTTGTCAATCTGGGCGACAAGACCCCCGGTGCTGACCCGCTGGTGACGGCGCTGGAAGAAATCGACGTCTTCAAACGCATCATGGAAAAATACCCGGAGGATATTGCGCCGGTGTATCAACCCTCTGACATCCGAAAAAACGCCGCCGAGGGAAAGATCAGCGGAATGCTCACCATTGAAGAGGGCGGCTGCTGCAAGGGCAGCATCGGCGTGCTGCGCCGGATGTACGAGCTGGGCGTCCGCATGATGACTCTGACCTGGAACCACGAGAACGAGCTTGCCAGCCCCAACGTCGTCCCCGGCGGGGGCCACAACATCTGGCCCTGCGCTCCCAACACCGAGACGGGCTTGAAAGAAAAGGGCTTCGAGTTCCTGGCTGAGATGGAGCGTCTGCACATCATCGCAGACGTGAGCCACCTGTCCGACAAGGGCTTCTGGGACATTGTGGAGCACTCCACCCGCCCCTTTGCGGCCAGCCACTCCAACTGCCGCGCCCTGGCACCCCACTGCCGCAACCTCACCGACGAGATGATCCGCGCCCTCGCCAACAAGGGCGGCCTCGTGGGTCTGAACTACTGCAGCGGCTTCCTCGACAACCAGCCCGAAGAAAAGCTCTGCCGCAGCACCACGGCCCTGATGGCAAAGCACGCGGCCCACTTCAAGCAGGTGGGCGGTATTGAGATCATCGGTCTGGGCAGTGACTTCGACGGCATCGGCGGCAAGCTGGAAATGGACGGCTGTTCCAAGCTCCCGCTGCTGGCCGACGCACTCCGCCGCGAGGGCTTCACCGAGGACGAGGTAGAGGCCATTTTCTACCGCAACGCCCGGCGGTTCTTCGAAGAAAACCTCTAAATAATGTATAAAACGACAGGGAGATTCCAAAATGGATAAAAACATGACGCTGGAAAAGCGTATTGCCGCCGAGCTGTATTCCTATCAGGGCAAGATGAGCGTCTTTGTGGACGATTTGCACGGCCACACGGTCGAAATCGGCGCTGACGAGGAATTTGAGACGGCTTCCACCATCAAGGCATATATCCTCGCAGCCCTGTATCTGCAGGCCAGCCGGGGCAAAGCCAGCCTCGAGGAAAAAATCACCTACAAGCCCGAGCACTTTGTGGACGGTTCCGGTATGCTCCGGGCGCTGGGCGTGGGCGCAAGTCTGAAAGTTAAAGACGCCGCCACCATGATGATCATCTGCTCCGACAACATCGCCACCAACATGGTCATCGACTATCTGGGGCTGGACACCATCAACGCCTGCATCCGGGAGATGGGCTTTGCCCACACCGTCCTGCACAACCCGCTCCACTTTGATATTTACAACGACCTCGGCACCACGACGCCCCGGGACTACGCCTCGCTGTTTGCGCAGGTGGCAAAGGGAACGCTCGTCAGCGCTGAGGCCAGCGCTGAGATGCTGGCCATCTTCCGTCAGCAGCACTACAATACCATGCTGACCCACGACTTTCCGCAGTTCTATCTCGACTGCGAGGAGACCGGCGAGCCGGAACTCATCTGGGTGGCCAGCAAGAGCGGCAGCATGAACGCCTGCCGCAATGACGGCGGCATCGTCCACACCCCCTACGGCGAGTATGTCATCGTCCTGATGAACAAGGACTTCCACGACATCATCGAGTACAATGACCATCCCTCCATGGTCTACGGCGCCCGGGTGTCCCGGATGATACTCGACCAGATTTTGGCCTGCGAGGGTGAGCTGTACAAGTAAAATCGTGGAAAAAATAGGAATATTAAGGGGAATCATAACAATGGGTATTCAAATCAGCCTGCCGATGATGGCATTTCTGGTGTTCATGACCGGCTTTGCGGGCTTTGTCGATTCGGCAGCGGGCGGCGGCGGACTCATCAGCCTGCCGGCCTATCTCTTCGCGGGCCTGCCGCCTCACTATACTTACGCCACCAACAAATTCAGCGCCGCCTGCGGCACGACGTTCGCCACGGCCAGCTTCTTCAAGAACGGCGCGATGAACCTCAAGGTGGGCATCCTCGCCGCCATCGGCAGCTTTGCAGGCAGTGCCTTGGGCGCACACATCGTCCTGATGCTCAGCGATGAGGTGCTGCAGATGATGATGTTCATCATCCTGCCCATCGCGGCAGTCGTCATCCTGTGGCGTCGCAATCTCCCGGACGAGAACCGGGACGACGGCACCCTGAATTTGAAAAAGGCCCTGCTGGCCCTGGGCATCGGCTTTGGCATCGGTCTGTACGACGGCATGGTGGGGCCTGGCACCGGAACCTTTGCCATCATCGCTTTCACCAGCCTGATGGGCTTTGACCTGCGCACCGCCAACGGCAACGCCAAGGTGCTCAACCTCGCCAGCAACTACGCCAGCCTCTTCACCTATCTGAGCAGCGGGCTGGTGGTCTTTCCGGTGGGCATCCCCTGCGCCATCAGCAACATCGTCGGCAACATCATCGGCTCCCACTTCGCCCTGAGAAAGGGCGCAAAGTTCATCCGCCCCATGATGCTCGTGGTGCTGGTGCTTTTGCTGGGCAAGCTCATCACGGATATGCTGTAAGTAAAAACGAAAAGAGGCTGCCGTGCAGATGCACAGCAGCCTCTTCCTATATACTCTTAGTCGATGACCAGCCCGTTATCGAAGAAAGCCAGACCAAACGCACCGGGACCGGCGTGGGTGCCGATGACGCAGCCGATCTGGCGCACCAGCGGCTCGGGAAGGCCGAGATTGTCCACCAGATAGGTCTGGATGGGGTTCACCTCGCGGGGGCTGATGGTGTAACCGGCCAGAGAGGGGAAACGGGGATTGACGCCGCCCAGCTCCTCTATCTTCTTGAAGAGGGCGACGTATGCGCCGGGCAGACCCCGGGCCTTACCGGCCATGGCGACTTTGCCCTCCTTGATGGTGATGAGGGGCTTGATGCCCAGCATCCCGCCGGCCACGGCGACGGCGGCGGGCAGACGGCCGCCCTTGCGCAGATACTTCAGGTCGTCGATGGCGGCGACGAGGTGCAGATGCTCCTTGGCGTGCTCGAGGGTGGCGGCGATCTGGACGGCAGACTTGCCTTCATCCCGCAGGTGTGCGGCCAGACGCACCAGCAGACCCTCGCCGAGGCAGACATTGGTGCTGTCCACGAAGAGGACGTTGTCCACGTTGGCCAGGTCTGCGGCCAGCTTCGCACACTGATAGGTGCCGGACAGCTCATGGGACAGGAAGATGCCCACGACCTCGTCTCCGGCGGCAGCAGCCTCGGCGTAGAACTTTTCGAACAGCTCAGGGCTGGGCTGGCTGGTGGTGGGCAGCTTTTTGCAGCCGGCCATGTGCTCGTAGTACTCGCTGGGAGTCAGGTCCACGCCGTCCCGGATGACGGTGCCGTCCTCGAGGGTGACGTTGAGGGGGATGACGTCCACACCCAGCTGTACGGCCTCGGCGGGCAGGATGTCGGATGCGGAATCGGTAAGAATGCGTATCATATAGTTCGTACCTCCATGGGTGCGTTCATCGTGTGTCTTTGGTAAAACGACAAATCTATAAAAAAGTCGTACAAAGTATACCAGAACGCCGGGCGGAATGTCAATCTTTTGAGTGAAATTTCTTCGAATGAACGAAGAACTGCTTGCAAAACGGGGCGGCAGTATGGTACAATGTCCGCCGACAGGAGGGTGCGCCGTGAAAAGACTGATAAGGGAAACGGAAAAGCCGTCTTTTCCGGCGCAGTGCCGGGTCCTGGCCGAGGCGGCAGTGCTCTGGGCGCTGCTGGCGGCGGGAGCACAGCTGCTGCTCCCGGCGGAAAAGACGGCTCTGCCCGAGGGCGCGGCCCTCGCGTGGGCTGCGCTGCGCATCTGCCTTGTGACCCCTCTGGCGGAAGAGCTTGCCTTTCGGGGCGGGGCGCTCTATCTTTTGCAGCCGCTGGGCGGCGCGGGGGCTGTGGTAGTGCAGGCGGTGATTTTTGCGGCTCTGCACGGCAGCTGGACGGCCCGGGCCTATGCGCTGGGCATGGGGCTCATCTTCGGCTGGGCGGCCCGGAAAGCGAAGAGCGTATGGCCCGGCAGCGCGTTACATATTATAAATAACTGCCTCGTGTTTGCCGCACGGCTGGCAGAAAGGGGAATGGGATGACCGATTTTGAGCTGATGGGCGCAGCGCTGGAAGAGGCCCGAAAGGCCGCTGCGCTGGGCGAAGTGCCGGTGGGCGCGGTAGTGGCGAAGGACGGAGAGATCATCTCTGCCGCCCACAACACCCGCGAGACGGAGAAAAACGCCCTCCACCACGCTGAGCTGCTGGCCATCGACGCGGCCTGCAAAAAGCTGGGCGGCTGGCGGCTGTGGCAGTGTGAGCTGTTCGTGACGCTGGAACCCTGCCCCATGTGCAGCGGCGCCATCATCAACAGCCGCATCAAGCGGGTGGTGTACGGTGCCGCCGACGTCAAGGCGGGCTGCTGCGGCTCGGTGACAGACCTCTTCGCCCAGCCCTTCAACCATCACCCCGTCATCGAGAAGGGACTGCGGGCCGATGAGGCACAGCAGCTTTTGCAGGAATTTTTCGTTTCACTGCGGGCCAGGCGGGCCGCAAAGCCCCGCTGGAAGCCGCCCGTGAACCCATGAATCTGTGAAAAAAGTGGGAACTGCGTGAAAAAATCACCGGTGACCACTTTATTTTTTCGCCCGATTGTGCTATATTATTCAATGGAAACTTGTCGAAACCACACAAATGCCGCCGGGCGCGCCGCAGAGCCGGCCTAGACCGGAAAAAGTGAGCAGAGCGCAGCTCCGGCGGGGTGGGGGGAAGCTGTTTCATTTCCCGCCGCAGAGGCTTTGACACGAAGAGGCGCTGCGGCCGAAAATAGTGGACAGGAGGGTTTGACTCTTGTACAACAACGAATTTGAGCTGACATTTGACCTTGCAGACGCAGGGCCGAAGAAAGAACAGCGCAGGCCGACCCTGCCCGAGCCGGAAGAAGCGGCTGTGGCCGTACCGCCGGTGCAGGAAACGAGGGAAATGCTGGTCAGCGCTGCGCCGGAGAACACGCCGGCATCGGAGCCGGAACGCGAGCCGGAACCTGCGGCAGAGCCCCAGAGCACTGCCCCGGCGGCGAAGGACCGCACCGTCCTCATCTCGGGCGGCGACCGGGGTATCGGCGCAGCAGCAGCCCGCGCATTCTATGCGGCGGGCTACCGGGTGGCAGTGTTCTACCACACCAACGCCGAGGCCGCCGCAGCCCTGCAAAAAGAGCTGCCGGGCGTACTGGCCGTCCAGTGTGACGTGGCCAGCCGGGCCAGCTGTGAGCTGGCCTTCCGCGCCGCCGAGCAGGCGCTGGGCCGGGTGGATGTGCTGGTGAGCAACGCGGGCATCGCCCAGCAGAAGCTGTTCACCGACATCACGCCGGAAGAGTGGCAGCGGATGCTGGACGTCAACCTGACCGGTGCGTTCAACCTCTGCCAGCTGGCCCTGCCCGGGATGATACGCCGCAAAGCGGGCCGTATCCTCACCGTGAGCAGCATGTGGGGCCAGACCGGCGGCAGCTGCGAGGTACACTATTCCGCCGCCAAAGCGGGCCTCATCGGCCTGACCAAGGCGCTGGCAAAAGAAGAAGGTCCCAGCGGCATCACCGTGAACTGCGTGGCCCCCGGCGTCATCGACACCGATATGATGGCTTCGTTCACTGCTGAGGACAAAGCGGCATTGGCCGAAGAGACCCCTGTGGGCCGTCTCGGCACCGCCGAAGAGGTGGCAAAGCTTCTGCTGTACCTCGCCGGAGAAGACGCCGGCTACATCACCGGCCAGGTGTTCGGCGTCAACGGAGGTCTTGTGATTTAAGAAGCAAGACCGAAACTATGAGACAAGTTCACTTGCGGGGCGCTTCCCCCGCAGTGAGAAGGAGAGAGCGAAATGGGCATGACTTTGAAGGAACTGTTGACGAAAGGCGAAGGCACCCTGTCGGCACAGGAGGCCAAAACTTTGGCTGCACAGTGCAGGATGGATGTGGAAACGCTCTATACGCTCCTTGAAGAGCGCGGCATCAAGATCATCGAGGATGAGGCCGACGTCGATGTGAATCTGGACGTGGACAGCATCATCGCCGAGGTGGAGAACGCCGAGAACAACAGCGACGAGCTGGGTCTGGGCGGCGACGACGAGGAAGAGGCCGCCGAGGAGAACCCTGCCGACCTGAAGGCTGCGATGGATGAGCTGCTGGACGACCCCGTCAAGAACTACCTCAAGCAGATCGGCCAGATCCCTCTGCTGAGCGCGGAACAGGAAGTTGATCTGAGCAAGCGCATCCACGCCGGTGCCGAGGCTGCCCACATCCTGCAGGCCGACCGCCAGAAGTACGGTGCGACCGAGTACATCAAGAAGAACAGCGCCCGCTTCTCGTTCGAGGAGGATGAGAACAGCCGCAGCTACACCGAGGACATCGACGAAGAGGGCAGTGAGAAGCCCAGCGAGGACGCCGAGGAAAAGGCCGCTGAGGAAGAGGCCATGGAGGCTGTGGAGAACGGTCCCCTGACCGAGGAGCGCCGTCAGGAGCTGCTGAAGATCCGCCGCGACGGCCTGAATGCCCGCCGCAGCCTGAGCGAAGCGAACCTCCGTCTGGTGGTCTCCATCGCCAAGAAGCATGTGGGCCACAATCTGGCCTTCCTCGACCTCATCCAGGAGGGAAACATCGGCCTCATCAAGGCGGCTGAGAAGTTCGACTGCGACCGCGGCTTCCGCTTCTCCACCTATGCGACCTGGTGGATCCGTCAGGCCATCACCCGCGCCATCGCCGACCAGGCCCGTACCATCCGTATCCCGGTGCATATGGTCGAGACCATCAACCGGATGCGTCAGGCCACCAACCAGCTGGTCTACCAGAACGGCCACGAGCCCACCCCGGAAGAGCTGGCAAAGGCCATGGACATGAGCGTCGAGCGTGTGCGTGAGATCCAGCGCATGGCACAGGAGCCCGCCAGCCTTGAGAGCCCCGTGGGCGAGGAAGAGGATTCCTCTCTGGGCGATTTCGTTGCCGACGAGAATGCCGAGGCTCCCGGCAAGGCTGCTGACCGCGCTATGGTGGCCCAGCAGATCAATCAGGCTCTCAAGAGCCTGACTCCCCGTGAAGAGAAGGTCATCCGTCTCCGCTTTGGTCTGGACGATGGCCGTCCCCGCACGCTGGAAGAGGTGGGCCGCGACTTCGGCGTCACCCGTGAGCGCGTCCGCCAGATCGAGGCAAAGGCCATCCGCAAGCTGCACAGCCGCAAGTGCCTGGCTCTGCTGAACGGCCTTATCGAG
>ULSR01019451.1_pt1 | contig 11899 bp, 9 predicted proteins | sample 1956861 | NCBI WGS metagenome assembly ULSR01 (sample SAMEA4835713, study PRJEB28245) | human gut metagenome | biome: gut microbiome; material: fecal sample | place: Denmark | collected 2008 | reverse complement strand
GTCAGTCTGCACCGAGTCCGGCACCTAGCGCAGATGCAGGTGATGGCTTCATGAATATCCCGGATGGTATCGATGAGGAGTTACCGTTTAACTAAGTCGGAAAGGAGATAACCATCATGGCTTACGAAAAAGGAAGCAGACCAGAGGGTGGATTCAAAAGAAGAGGCCCAGCTCGTAGAAGAAAAAAAGTTTGCGTGTTCTGTGGTAAAGAGAACAACGAAATCGATTACAAGGACGTTGCAAAATTAAAAAAATATGTTTCTGAAAGAGGAAAAATTCTTCCTAGAAGAATTACAGGAAACTGTGCTAAGCACCAGAGAGCTCTTACAGTAGCAATCAAGAGAGCTAGACACATTTCTCTTATGCCTTACGTTCAGGACTAATTGAGATAATTAGCTAATAGCAAGATCGAATTTTTGGAGAAATTCAGAAATTCGATCTTTTTGCTTTTTCTAATTCATTTTTGCGTGTTTTTTTGCATAATACAACCTATAGCATCTTAGGGGAAAAGATGCTATAATAGATTAGCTATATTGTAATTAGTCACAGATGATGGTGATTGATAGTAGTCCCAGGTGAGGTATTAGTTATGAAAAGGAATAAAATGCAGCTGAAGGGACAGCTCAGAATGTACATGCGATGGCCGCTGATCATGACACTTCTCTTGATTGGCATGGATGTATGGATGTACATGGTGGACAAGAAAGCCGGACTTTTGATGTCAGTGATCATAATTATATATGTAGGAATCGCTTTTTCGCTGTATTTCTATAACAGATCTTTGATCCTGGCAGATCTGATCCAGTTTTCAGTACAGTATAAAGGTATTGAAAACCGGTTGCTCAAAGAACTGGCAATTCCCTATGCGATTGCGCTGGAGGATGGGAGGATTCTGTGGAAGAATGATTGCTTTTTGAATCTGACAGAGGGTCAGAGAAAAGAACGTTATCTGAACCGTATGATTCCAGAATTACATCCGGGTGTGTTTCCAAAAAATGATGTGGATCATGTAGAATTGGAAGTAACTTATCGTGAAAGAAGTTATCAGGCAGAGCTTCGAAAAGTATCATTGGAGGGATTCAGTGAGAAAGAAGAGTTGCTTCAGATTCCGGAAGAGCAGGAATATTTTGTTGCAGTTTCTTTAAGAGATGTAACAGAACTGAATGCCTACATCCGAGAGAATGAAGATCAGCGAATGATTGCCGGATTGATTTATATTGATAACTATGATGAAGTTATGGAGAGTGTTGAGGAAGTCAGACAATCCCTTCTTGTGGCATTGATCGACCGTAAGATCAATAAGTATATCGGAGATGTAGATGGTATCGTAAAGAAACTGGAGAAGGATAAATACTTTATCGTACTTCGAAAGGATGCTTATAAAAAGCTGAAAGAAGACAAGTTTTCTCTTCTGGAAGAGGTAAAACAGGTTAATATCGGTAATTCAAGATCAGCAACACTGAGTATTGGTTTGGGATTGAATACGGCAACGTATGCGTTGAGCTACCAGTATGCGCGTGTGGCAATCGATCTTGCACTTGCCAGAGGCGGAGATCAGGCAGTTATTAAGGATTGTAACGGAATAACTTATTTTGGTGGTAAGAAGGAGCAGACAGCGAAGAATACACGAGTGAAGGCGCGTGTTAAGGCTGAGGCACTTCGAGAGTTTATTGTGACCAGAGACAAAGTTATTGTTATGGGTCATAAGATTGCTGATCCGGATTCTTTTGGTGCATGTATGGGTATTTACCGTGCAGCAGTAAGTCTGGAGAAAAAGGCACATATTGTGATCAATGAAGTTACAGGATCTGTTCGTCCGTTGTATGATGAGATTTTGGAGAGCCCTGCATATGAGGATGATATTTTTATTACGTCAGAACAGGCATTGGATTATGTGGATGACAATGCAATGGTCATTGTAGTAGATACGAACAAGCCACAGATGACAGAGTGTCCGGAACTCTTGAAGAAATCAAAGATGATTGCAGTGCTGGATCATCACAGGCAGAGTAGTAATATTATTGAGAACGCGGTACTTTCTTATGTGGAGCCGTATTCTTCTTCCACTTGCGAGATGATCGCAGAAGTTCTACAGTATATGGTAGATGACATCAAATTCCCGGCACTTGAAGCAGAGTGCATGTATGCCGGAATTATGATCGATACGAGAAACTTTATGAACCGTACAGGTGTAAGAACCTTTGAAGCAGCAGCATTTTTGAGAAGATGCGGTGCAGATATTACACGGGTACGTAAGATGTTCCGTGATGATATGGCATCTTATCAGGCAAAGGCTGAGGCAGTCCGCAATGCAGAAGTTTATCGTAAGGAGTATGCGATTGCAGTATGTCCAAGCGATATTGACAGTCCTACAGTGCTTGCAGCACAAGCGGCGAATGAATTGCTGGATATTAGCGGAATAAAGGCTTCTTTTGTATTGACAGAATATGAAAATAAGATTTATATGAGTGCGCGTTCCATCGATGAAGTGAATGTTCAGATTATCGCGGAGAAGCTCGGTGGAGGCGGTCATATTAATTCTGCGGGAGCACAGTTTGACCACACGAATATGCATGAAGCAGTCAGTGCATTGAAAGAGACCATTAATAAAATGATAGAAGAAGGAGATATTTGACAATGAAAGTTATTTTATTACAGGATGTAAAATCTCTTGGAAAAAAAGGAGAGATCGTGAACGTAAATGATGGATATGCAAGAAACTTTATCCTTCCAAAGAAGCTTGGACTGGAAGCAACAGGAAAGAATCTGAATGATCTGAAGCTTCAGAAGAATAACGAGAAAAAAGTTGCGGAGGAGAACCTGGAGGCAGCGAAAGAACTTGCAGCTAAGATCGCAGAAGCTAAAATTGTAACACACATCAAAGTTGGAGAAGGCGGAAGAACTTTCGGTTCTGTATCAAGCAAAGAGATTGCAGAGGAAGTAAAAGCACAGTTGAATCTTAATGTTGATAAAAAGAAGATCCAGTTAAAAGAAGCGATCAAGACACTCGGAACACACAACGTGTCTGTAAAGCTTCATCCACAGGTTACAGCAGAACTGAAAGTAGTTGTACAGGAAGAAGCATAAGGAGACGAAATCTTTATGGATATGGAAGCAGCAATGAAACGAATTCCTCCGCATAGTGCGGAGGCAGAGCAGGCAGTGCTCGGTGCGATGCTGATGAACAAGGAGGCCATCACGGTGGCCTCCGAGATATTATCGGGGGATGATTTTTATCAGACGGCATATGGAATCTTGTTTAATTCTATGGTGGAACTGTTTCATGCGGGAAAACCGGTCGATCTGATCACCTTGCAGGAATATCTGAAAGAAAAGGATGTCCCGACAGAGATCAGTAGCATGGAGTTTGCAAGAGATTTGCTGATGGGAACACAGACTTCTGCGAATATCAAGAGCTATGCTGAAATTGTACGTGAAAAATCAATCATGCGTCGCCTGATCAAAGTAAATGAAGAGACGGCAAATGCCTGTTATCTGCAGAATCAGCCATTAGAGGAGATTCTGGAAGATGCACAGAAGCAGGTTTTTGCACTTGCAGAGACTGGGAATTCAGAAGAGTATGTGCCGATCAAGCAGGTTGTACTCAATGCATTGGATGTAATCGAGCGTGCGTCTAAGACAAAAGGAACAGTAACAGGAATTCCGACAGGATTCATTGATCTTGATTATAAGTTGTCCGGTCTGCAGCGCTCAGACCTTGTACTGATCGCAGCCCGTCCTTCCATGGGTAAGACTGCGTTTGTATTGAATATCGCACAGCATGTGGCATTTCGTCAGAATAAAGCAGTAGCAATCTTCAGTCTCGAGATGTCCAAAGAGCAGTTGGTAAACCGTTTGTTCTCATTGGAGTCTCATGTGGATGCACAGATACTAAGAACCGGTAATCTGTCAGATACGGATTGGGAAAAGTTGATCGAAGGAGCCGGAACAATAGGATCATCAAGAATGATCATTGATGATACGTCAGGTATTACGATTTCAGAGATGCGTTCAAAGTGTAGAAAATACAAGCTGGAGATGGGACTTGACCTGATCATTATCGACTACTTACAGTTGATGAGCGGAAGCAATTCAAGAAAGAATGAGAGCCGTCAGCAGGAGATTTCTGAGATCTCACGTTCTTTGAAAGGTCTTGCCAGAGAATTGAATGTGCCGGTGCTTGCACTGTCACAGCTGAGCCGTGCGGTTGAGCAGAGAACAGATAAGCGTCCGATGCTTTCAGACCTCCGAGAGTCCGGAGCAATCGAGCAGGATGCCGATGTCTGTATGTTTATCTATCGTGATGATTATTATAATCCTGACACGGAAGATAAGAACATTGCAGAAATTATTATCGCAAAACAGAGAAACGGCCCGATCGGTACAGTGCGTCTTGCGTGGATGCCACAGTACACTCGTTTTGGAAACGAGCTGCGTCAGCAGGATCAGGAGATATAAAAAAGAAAAGGACAGGCACTTGTTGGAGAGCGCCTGTCTTTTTTCGGTATACAAATCCAATAAATCTACCGGTATATGCAGTGTGCAATTAGAAATCGCAGAAATGCTATGTAAATCTTTTTTTGAATCTCAGCACCGGACTATTCTTCACACTTTCTCTTCGGGTCGCCTGTTGCTGGCGGATCAGGCTGTCCAGTTTACGGAAATGTTCTTCTTCCTGCCGTTCTTTCGCCTGGAAAAGAAAATCCATCTCACGTATGACATCTGCGGTGACCTGAGTGCTGATTTCTTTTTCTAATGCTTTGTTATTTTCAGTAACGACTTCAGTCAGCACTTCTCCGATGAGTGAACGTACATGTTCCAGCTGGGTCTTTGTGATAACTTCGACCGGAGTAGTGGTAGTGGCTGGTTTGCACTCAGATGTCAGGTCAGGTGCGGGTGTTTTGGTAAGGGCATTCTTTTCCTTGTTTTCAGTGTGTCTCATTATCTGACGTGTAGATTTCAACTCTGGGATCAATGGCTTCAGATCGCGAAGCAGAACCCCTTCATTCTTAAGTTTTTTAATACAGCAAAAGAGCTGGATATCATCCTGGGTATAATATCGATGTCCCATCTCTGTGCGGCCGATCGGAATATGAAGTTCTTCTTCCCAGTATCTTAAGACATGGGATTCTACCTGAACTTTCTTGGCAGCTTCAGAGATCATAAATCTGGTTTCACCCATTGATTTTCTATCCTCCTGTCAGAATCATTGCGATTACTGTTCTGATTTCGCTACATTTATTATAGCATAGAGAAATTATGAAAGAAGTGCTAATCGTTCGTCAAATTATGGCAAAAAATGGTAATTGAAGAAAGGTATGGAATACAAGAGAAAAAGTTGTAAAAAAAGAAATCCTGCCGCATCTGAATCAATCAGACGGGCAGGACTTCTGCGTTTTGTGATCACTTAGCGTTTATAAATTATGCTTCAGAGATAGCGCCTGTAGGACAAGCAGCCTCACAAGCTCCGCAATCTACACAAGCATCAGCATCGATCTCATATTTGCCATCTCCTTCAGAAATAGCGCCTACTGGACATTCGCCTTCGCAAGTACCACAGCTTACACATTCATCACTAATTACGTGTGCCATTGTATGTACCCTCCTTTTTTGGATTACGATAGGTTTTTCCCTTTTCGTTATCCTCATTTTAATACAAGACGGGGAAATATACAAGAGTTCCTGATGTATTTATTTGAGTAATTTGTAAGTTAGTTTCATGAAATTTGTGAACGTGGAAAATAGAAGATTTCTATATTAAATTAGTAAAAAAACGAAAATTCACGAGATTTTAAGAAATTATCTCTTCCATTTTTCAAGGATTCGTGTATCATAATGGATTGAGAGTTAAAAAGTAGAAAATATAGAGATAAAATTGTGTAAATGAAAAGAAGGAGAAAGTTATGCGGAAACGAAATGTAAGAGCAGTGATTGCGGCAGCACTTTGTATGACGGTACTTGCAGCCGGCTGCGGAAAGAAGGCAGATGATCCGGTTTTTACAGGGGATAAGACAGAAGCACCGGTATATCAGGCGAATCTGGATGCAATTAAATCTTCTGCATATGCATCGGCAGACAATCTGGATCTGGAACCTGGAACTTATATTTCTGTAATCGGAAGGGGATCTTCAACACCATATTGGAATCAGGTAAAGGCAGGGGTAGAGCAGGCAGCAACTGACTTGAATACAGCACTTGGCTATTCCGGAAATGATAAGGTGAAAGTATTATACAGTGCACCGGATGAGAATGATAATATCGATCAGCAGGTGAATATTCTGGATGAAGAGCTTGCACGTTATCCGGATGTGATCGCAATTTCCAGTGTAGATGCAAGCGCATGCTCCGTCCAGTTTGATCTTGCGATTGAGAATGGAATTCCGATCGTAGCATTTGATTCAGGAAACAGCTATCAGAATATCCAAAGTACTTGCAAAACGAATAATATAGAAGCGGCAACAACAGGAACAAAGAATTTCTGTGAGAAGATCGGTGACAGTGGGGAGATTCTGTTGCTTGTGCATGATACAGTATCAGATACGGCGAAAGAGCGTGAGGCAGGAATCAAAAATGAACTTGCAGCAAATCATCCGAATGTGACTGTTACAGAGACAATTTATCTGGATCAGCTGGAAATGTTGAAGAAACAGATTGTAGCTGAACAGGTCGGGGTAACACCAGAAGAACTGGCAGCCGCAGAAGCAGGAGAAAAGAAGGAAGAGACAACAGGAACAGGTGATGCTTCCGAGACAATTGCAGATGCAGCATCGAATGTGGCTTCTTCATCAGCAGACGAAAGTGCGAATGAGACAGCACAGGAAGTGAACAATGAATTGTCCGAGAAGATGCAGCAGGTCAACGATGGCGCGGCAAAGATGAGTGATGAAGATGCAATTCAATATTATATGGAGAAACATCCTGATTTAAAAGGATGTATTGCTACGAACGAGACAGTAACCCAGCTTGCAATTAAGACGATGGATCAGCTTGATGCAGAAAAACATATTACATTAGTGGGGTTTGATGCGGGAAAAGAGCAGGTTAATGCATTGAAAGATGGAAAGGTGGATGGACTTATTGTGCAGAATCCTTTTGGAATGGGATATGCGACAGTAGTTGCAGCGGCACGTACAGTTCTTGAGATTGGAAATGAAGCTGAGGTCAACACAGGATATGTGTGGGTGACAGCAGACAATATGAATGACGATACGATAACACCGTTCCTTTACGAATAAGTTGAAAATAAGTCGAACAATTTCATAAAGGAAAAGAGCTTGTCAGGTAAAATAAAAACATCAGGTTTTATACTTCATTCTGAAATTCAGAAATATAGAAGTAATAAAATCCTGATGTTTTTTATTTTATATTAGGAAAGTCCTTTCCTAATATAAAATAAACGCTCCGCTCAGGATGCGCACTGTGGCGTACAAGGTAGGTGTCGCAAGCGCCCGCCGCAGGCGCAAGAATGTGCCAAGGCACATTCTTTGTTCTGTTCACGTTGTCCTTTAAGCTTTGTTTAAAGAAAAAATAAATTCGGTGCCAACCCCTTCTGTACTGATCACATTGATATGTTCATCGTGAGCCTGTATGATTTCTTTTACGATCGAAAGTCCAAGTCCGGTTCCTTTCTTATCCTTTCCACGGGAAAGATCTGATTTGTAGAAACGCTCCCAAATCTTATTGATTTCCTTTCTTGAGATTCCGATTCCATGATCTTTTACGGAAACAAAGATTTTATCATTTTTCGTTGTTACTTCTACTGTAATAGAAGAGTCATTCTCACTGAATTTAATCGCATTATCCAGAAGATTATAAAGAACCTGTTGGATTTTGCGTCGGTCCGCCATTACATTGATCTGTTCAGACAGTAGAAAGAGCTTAATGAATATATGCTTCTGAGTACAGACACCCTCGAAAGACTGGGCAGTATGTTTGATCATCTCCTGAATATCAAAGGAAGTCTTATTGAGCAGGAGCTCTTTTGTATCAAATTCGTTCAAAGTAAGAAGATCCGTTGTCAGGTCAGTCAGTCGTTCCGTTTCGAAGAGAATGATATTTAAGTATTTCTCATGAAGCTCTGGTGGGATTGTTCCGTCTGCCATTGCTTCTACATACCCCCTGATTGAAGTCAACGGGGAACGGAAATCGTGGGATACATTTGCTACAATCTTTTTCTGATAATCATCAGAGTCCTTCAGTTGTGTAGCCATATAATTCAGTGATGCGGATAAATATCCGATCTCATCATGCCTGTTTACCGGAATCTCGTAATCCAGATTGCCCATGGCATATTGCTTCGCAGCTTCTGTGATCAGCAACAATGGTCGATGGACGAAGAAATGAAACCCGAGCAGGAAGATGAAGGACAACAGGAAAATAACTCCAAGAGAAATATAAACTGGAACCATCAGCGTGCGGCATCTTTCGTTGATCAGAGAGACCGGGCTGTGAATGATCAGATATCCCTTTGTATAAAATCCCTGTGTGACAGGAGCCATTACAGTAATCATATCTTCCTGAAAATAATTATGGTAGGTTCCGATCATGTACTGGTTGCTCCCGATTTCGGCCGGATCAAAATTATTGACGGATTGTGGCGCAGTAGTATCCTTCAGGTTGGCAGAGGTGATCATTGTACCATCTTTTTCAACAAACCACAGAGAAGAATTAAGATACGTCTTCATAGCAGATAACTGAGAATGAACAGCCCAGCTGGAAGATTCGTTTGAAAAATAGGAAGGCAGATAATTATCTGCAATCATGGTTGCTTCTCTGTATAATGTCTGCGAAGTATCTTTTTCCAGACGTTCGGTGATCAGTTCTGTGGTTAATGTTGCTGTTGTGAAAACACATAAAAACCCGAAAATAATATAAAGTACAATAAATTTTAAATGCAGAACTGCTTTCATAATTTCTCCCTAAGTACTCATCGGCCACCAGATGCTGTTTACAGTATCCAGGACCGATGATTTAAATCTATTTTGTCTCAAATTTGTAACCAATTCCCCATACAGTACTGATATTCCAGTGAGGGTGGTCTTTAATCTTTTCGCGCAGACGTTTAATATGAACATCAACGGTACGAGTGTCTCCGATATATTCATAGCCCCAGATACGGTCTAAGAGCTGCTCTCTTGTGAATACCTGATTCGGTGATGCAGCAAGACAATAAAGGAGTTCTAATTCTTTTGGCGGCATATCAACAGGATGTCCGTCACACACAACAGAGTAGTTTGTAAGATTGATCGTCAATCCGTCAAACTCTGCACATTTTGTTTTTTCAACAGAAGTATCATTCTGTTGTCCAACCTGATATCTTCTCAGGACAGCTCTTACGCGGGCAACCATTTCCTTAGGGTCAAATGGCTTCATGATATAATCATCCGCTCCGAGTTCCAGTCCGAGAACTTTGTCAAATACTTCGCTTTTTGCAGAAAGCATGATGATCGGTGTGGCAGCTTTGGAACGAATCTCACGACAAACCTGATACCCGTCAATTCCCGGAAGCATCAGATCAAGAAGAATCAGATTTGGTTGATAGCTGTCAAAAGCTGCAAGCGCATCTTCTCCATCATATACTAATTTTGTATCAAAACATTCTTTTGTGAGATAAAGAGAAATCAGTTCAGCGATATTCTCATCATCATCTACGATTAGGATTTTCTGTTTTCCAAACATTCTTTTTCCCCCATTAACCATGATAAGGTAGTTGGTAACTGTTTAAAATAATTAGCCAAGTTCTACAATTGTTACACCTGCGTCACCTTCACCAAATTCGGCAAGGTGATAGGATTTTACATGTTTCTGACGACGCAGATATTCATGAATTCCCTTTCTGAGTGCTCCGGTTCCCTTTCCGTGAACTACACGGACAGTATTCAGGTGAGCGAGGATTGCGTCATCCAGGTATTTATCCAGCTCAGCAACGGCTTCATCAACAGTACGTCCGAGCAGATTGATCTCAGGCCGGACAGAAAGAGATTTTCCCATTTTGATTTTGCCTTTTGAAGTACGGTTCATTTTCTTCGGTGCATATGGAGAGACTTCCTCGATAATCTCCAGATCAGAAATGTTGACCTGGGAACTGAGGATTCCCATACGTACGGTAAGATTCCCTTTGGCATCAGGCAGAGAGCTTACGGTTCCTGTCAGGTTCATGCTGAGAACTTTGACAGATTCTCCGAGCTTGAAGTCAGATGCTTTATGCTCTTTCTTTGGTTTCTGTGCTTTCATTGCAGACGCAGATGCTGTATCTTTGATCTTCTTACGTAGCTTCTCGCGTTCCTTTTCCATCTCGGCAGCAGAAATGTTTTCCTTGCCGAATTTACGGAAATCCTTGATCGTCTTGTCTGCAATTTCTTTTGCTTCACGCAGAATGGCGTTTGCTTTTTCATTTGCCTCGCGTAAAATGCGGTCGCGCTGATCATCTAATTTCTCCTGGCGCTGTTTCGCCTGGGCTTTCAGGTCTTCCGCTTCTTTCTTCAATCGTGCGATTTCTTCCTGTTCCTTTTCAATCGTCCGTTTGCTTGTCTCAAGATCAGTAAGAAGATCTTCAAAGGAAACGTCCTGTTCACTGAGCCGTTTCTTTGCATCTTCAATAATATAATCCGGCAGACCTAATTTCCCGGAGATTGCAAATGCATTACTTTTACCAGGAATACCGATCAGCAGACGGTAAGTCGGACGAAGACTTTCTACATCGAATTCACAACAGGCATTCTCCACACCCGGAGTGGAAAGTGCATAGACTTTTAACTCGCTGTAGTGTGTGGTAGCCATTGTACGGATTCCTCTCTGGTGAAGATGGGACAGAATAGAAATTGCAAGTGCGGCACCTTCCGTCGGATCTGTACCGGCTCCAAGTTCATCAAAGAGAACCAGCGAACGTTCATCTACTTTCTTAAGGAAAGAGACAATATTGGTCATATGAGAAGAGAATGTACTAAGGCTCTGCTCAATACTCTGTTCATCTCCGATATCTGCATAAATCTGATGAAATACAGCCAGTTCACTGCGGTCTCCGGCAGGAATGTGAAGTCCGGACTGTCCCATCAGACAGAACAAGCCGACCGTTTTCAAAGAAACAGTTTTACCGCCGGTATTTGGTCCGGTGATGATCAGCAGTGTGAAGTCTTCCCCAAGTGTCACGGTGATCGGAACAACTTTTTTTGGATCGAGCAGTGGGTGACGTCCCTCACGGATACGGATGCCTCCCTCTTCATTCAGAAGCGGCCGGCTGGCGCGCATGGACATTGCCAGAGCACCTCGTGCAAAAATGAAGTCAAGATCCGTCAGAGAACGGTAATCCACACGGATTTCCTCGATATATTGTGCGGCTTCTTCACTTAGATTCGCAAGAATTACCTGAATCTCTTCCTGTTCCTTTGCATAAAGTTCTTTTAAGTCATTGTTCAGTTTTACGATTGCCATAGGTTCAATAAAAAGAGTAGAACCTGTTGAAGACTGATCGTGAATGAGTCCCTGTACCTGTCCACGATATTCCGCTTTAACAGGTACACAATAGCGGTCTCCACGCATGGTAATGATTGCATCCTGCAGATAAGTGCGAAGGGAACCGTTGACCAGTGTAGTTAAAGTGGCGTGTACTTTGTCATTGATGTTATTAATGCTTCGACGAATTTGCTTCAGTGTGGAACTGGCATCATCACTGTATTCATCTTCGCCGATAATACAGCGGTCGATTTCATTTGAAAGTGGTGTCAGTGGTTCAAGCAGATTAAAATATTCATCCAGGCAGTCGCAAGCGTCCTCTTGTGTATCATGTCTTCCGTAGGCCTTTACCCTGGCTGCATTTACAAGCAGGCGGGAAATACGGAGAAGTTCTGTGCTGCTGAGTGAGCCACCAATCTCCAGACGCTTCATGGACTCTTCAACCGGT
>ULSR01034384.1_pt1 | contig 11989 bp, 10 predicted proteins | sample 1956861 | NCBI WGS metagenome assembly ULSR01 (sample SAMEA4835713, study PRJEB28245) | human gut metagenome | biome: gut microbiome; material: fecal sample | place: Denmark | collected 2008 | reverse complement strand
GACGCTCTTCTTCCTCATGGGAGCCATGACCATCGTGGAGGTGGTCGATCAGTATGGTGGCTTCAACTTCGTCCGCGACACGCTGAAGACGCAGTCGAAACGAGGACTGCTCTGGCGCGTGGTGGCACTGACGTTCATCCTGTCGGCCATCCTCGACAACATGACCACGACGATCGTCATGATCATGGTGCTCCGCAAACTGGTCCGCGACCATAGCGACCGCATCATCTATGCCTCGCTCATCATCCTGGCGGCCAATGCGGGCGGTGCCTTCTCGCCCATCGGCGACGTGACGACCATCATGCTGTGGAACGTGGGAAGCATCACGGCAGCAGGTGTCATCGAGGAGCTGCTCATTCCCTCGGCCATCTCCATCTTCATCCCCACCCTCATCCTCCAGTATAAGCTTCACGGAGCACTGGTGGAACCCGACGCATCGACGGAAGAGACTGCTGCCAGCGTGCTCTCGGGATGGCAGCACAAGGCGGTCTTCGTGCTCGGCGTGGGTGGTCTCATCTTCGTGCCCATCTTCCGCTACCTCACCGACCTGCCCCCGTTTGTGGGCATTCTGCTTGTCCTTGCCGTTCTTTGGACGGTGACGGAGCTGTTCTTCCGCCTGTCGAAACGGGCCAAGACAGCAGGCGACATGGGCAAGCGGGTCAGCCAACTGCTGGGTCGCGTCGATATGAGCACCATCCTCTTCTTCCTCGGCATCCTGATGACGGTGGCCTGCTTGGAGGAGGTGGGCGTGCTGACGGTCGTGGGACAGGGCCTCGACCATACCTTCCATGGCAACCACTACCTGGTGACGGGCTTCATCGGCGTGCTCTCCAGCATCGTGGACAACGTGCCTCTCGTGGCTGGCTGCATCGGCATGTACCCCCTGCAAGAGGCGGGAGCCTTTGCCGTCGACGGCGTGTTCTGGCAACTCCTGGCCTACTGTGCAGGCGTAGGCGGATCGATATTGATCATCGGCAGCGCCGCCGGCGTAGTGGCGATGGGTCTGGAGAAGATCAGCTTTGGATGGTACGCACGCCACATCTCGTGGGCAGCCCTCATCGGCTATCTCGCTGGCATCGTGAGCTACTACCTCCTGCGCACCTTCGTTTTCTAATCTTTGCCCTATCTGAGGACACACCCCCCGCCGGGCAGAAGGACAGTACGCTTTTTTGGAGCTAGCCTTCCGCCCCGCGGGGCTTTTTCGTCTCTTTTCCGCCCTTTATCATAGAAAAAGCGAGGTGCAACGGTCTGTTTTTGGGAAAACTTTTGTATCTTTGCATGGGTTTTCAATCATAGAGAAATGACACGCAAAAGAAGAATATTGTAACAGGTAACGCATCACCCACTCAGAGCCGAAGAAGGCGACGGCCACGTGGACTTTAATCCCTCTTATTATTTTAAAACTACCTATTAACTATGAAGATCATGAAAAGATTTTTGGTGATTATCCTTGGCTGCCTCCAGGTCAGCTTCTCCCACGCACAATGGTTTAGTGGCGAATACACCACAGAGGTGCAATGGGACCTGAAGAAGCACACCAACTGGCTCAACCATCTCCGGCTGGACCTGGCCATCCCGCTATGGGAGGGCAAGGGGACGCTGGAGGCTGCGACGCTCCATGTGGCAAGGACCCAGGAAGGAATCATTGACGACTGGCAGGGCCACTCCAACATCGAAGAGGACAATATGCTGGCGGCCCTTGCCGTGCTGGGCTATATGCACGAATGGAAGGAGGCCCACCTGTTTGTCGGCGTGCGCAACGTCAACGAGGACTTCTTCACCTCCGACGTGACGTCGCTCTTCACCAACGGTTCCTGCGGCATCTTCCCCACGATAGCGGCAAGCTACCCCATAGCCAACTTCCCGCTCTCGGGACTGACCGTCTATTTCGACGTGGGCAAGGACGGATGGGTGTTGAGAAACAGTCTGTACAACGGCGTGGGTTACAACGGCTGGAAACACCACGACAATCCCTTTCGCCTACGCCCCAAGACGGATGGCATCTTCAACATCTCCCAACTGGAGTACACCCATCTCAAGGGCCGCTACTATGCGGGCGTGGCCATTCACACGCGCCAGTTTGCCATCGACGAGGAGGGCGAGCAGGTCCCAGCCGAGGAGGCTTCCACCAAGACTACCTGCGCCTGGTGGGTCTATGGCGAACAGACACTATGGACCGACGGCGAGCATCGATGGTCGGAAATGGCACAATACTCGGAGAACACAAGCCACGACAACGGCTGCTACCGCTACGCAGAGATAGGAAGCATTTATGAGGACGGCCACAACGAGTGGGGCGTGTCGGGACAGTACGCGTGCTTCCACCAAGGCACGGAGCGGTCGCTGGAAGTGACCTGGAAGAGGCAGTTCAACAAGCATCTTGCCCTGCAACCATCCTTCCAATACATCAACAACGACAACGGCGACTTCCTGGTGCTTGCCACCCGCCTTTGCTGCTCATTCTGACACTCACCCCATCGACCAAGGGGTCAGGAGCAAACCACTCCTGACCCCTTGGTCCTTTTCCATGCGTCGGTCCGTTGCCCCGGGCCGATGTGCGGTTGCCTCACTACTTTTGAAGCAGCCTGCGGTTGTCCAACTATTCCAGTATCAACACATGGCTGTTGCCCGTCCTGGGCGTGAAGACGCTCAGTCCCACCTTCATCAGGTAGTCGCCACTATACTGCTTGCCGTCACACGTCAGCTCCGACTTCTTGCCAGGCATGAGGTTGGTCTCGCGGACGGTATAGACCCTATCGGGGTCCAGTCCCTGCAGCCGCACGTTCGTCAGCGGCTCCATATAGCGTGGGTGCAGATCGAAGGCGAAGAGAACGGCCCGCTGCTGGTCCTTGCTCACATAGTTGATGGCGCAATGATTGCCCTCGTAGGGAGACACCAAGCGGTAGAGGTCGCCATCAAAGATCACGGGCTTCATGAGGTCGTAGTTGCTGACGGCCTGCTTCACAAACTGATACTCCTCGGCTGAAAGCGACTTGAGGTCGATATCGAAACCCAGTTTGCAGGAGCTGCAGACGTCGGTACGAAACTTCACCGAAGTGTTGCGGTTCCAGTTGGTGACGTGCGAGCTCATGGTCTTGGCGGGGAAAAACTTCGACAGTCCCCACTGGATGTAGATGCGCTCATAGGGGTCGGTATCGTCGGAGCACCAAAACTCCGTGAAATATTTCAGCATCTCGTAGTCCATCCTGCCGCCGCCCCCAGAGCAAAGCATCATGGGCAGGTCGGGATACTTGTCGTGGATGCGGGTGAGGACATGATAAATACCGCGGATGTGGTCGATGTAGAAATTGCCCTGATTGGCCTTGTGGTAGGGCGAGAAGATATTGGTCACGACGCTGTTGCAGTCCCACTTGAAGTAGGCCACGTCGGGATTCTCCGTCATGATACGATCGACGATGCCGAAGACGTAGTCCTGCACCTTCGGGTTGGAGATGTCAAGCACCAGCTGGTGGCGATGGTAGTAGGGCTCGCGGTTGGGCTGCATGATGGCCCAGTCGGGATGCTTCTCAAACAACTCACTCTTCGGATTGACCATCTCCGGCTCTATCCAGATGCCAAACTTCACACCTGCCTTCTTGGCGTCTCTGACCAGTCCGGGAATGCCCTCGGGCAACTTTCCCTTCGTGGGTTCCCAGTCGCCGAGACCTGCACGGTCGTCCTTACGGGGATATTTGTTGGCAAACCACCCGTCGTCGAGCAAGAAGAGATCCACGCACAGGTCCTTGGCATCCTTCATCAGCTCGGCCAGCGTCTGTTGGTCGAAGTCGAAGCCCGTGTTCTCCCAGTTGTTCAGGAGCGTGAGGCGTCCCTCCATGCCCTTGTTCACCTGATACTGGCGCGCCCAGTCGTGGAGATTGCGCGAAGCCTCGCCCACACCATGGTCGCTCAGGGTGAAGATAAACTCGGGCGTGGTGAAGACCTCGCCAGCCTTGAGCTGATAGTCAGAGGCGTAGGGGTTGATGGCGGGCAGCACACGGAGCACCCCCACATTGTCCACCTCAAAGGTGAAGCGGAAGTTGCCGGGCCATCCGATGGTGCCGAGCATCGCCCGTCCCTCATTCTCCTTGGCTGGTTCGTCGAAACCCAACTCGAAGAAAGGCTCTGTCTGCATAGCCGCACGCGTGCCAAGTTTGGTGTCGATGACCTTCTTGCCACGGGTCAGCGGCGCGGTCTCGGGCTGACCCTCCCTGGCCCAGTCGCCATGATAACTGGTGAGGAAATAGCGGTCGGCCTTGAAGTAGAGCATGGCCGAACTGTAGCGCCATAGCACCACGGGTGCCTTCTCCTGGTGGGAGATCTCGCTCCAGGCCTTGATGACGTTCTCCTTGGAGTAGGCCACATAGTGGAGCCTCACGGTCAGCGGATAGACCTGGTCGCGCAGGGTGATGATCGTCTCCGTGCCACCGTTCACGGCCTTCTGCTCCACGTTTTGATAGTAGAGGTAGGTGGTCTTGTTGCCGTCGGCATGGGTCACGGCCACGGCAGGCTCGAAGAAGTCCTCTCCCCCCGAGGCTGCATAAGCCTCATGGCCACGCGTACTGACTGCAGCATCGGAGGAGGCATAGACCTCCCAGGGCAAGTGGTCGTAGTCGGCCGGATTGCGCAGCTTGTCGCCGAGATAGACCTGGTAGAGGCGCCCCTTGGGCGATACCTTCAATACAAGGTCAGTCTTGTCCGTCGATACCCGAATCGTCTTTTGGGCGAACGCCACGGCAGAGACCATGCACATCGCCACGATAAGCATCACGTTTCTTTTCATGTTCATTGTTATTATCATCTTTATTTTGTTAGTTTCTCACCAGTTCTCACGCCTAGACCTCCGCTATTGTGCCTACAAAGATACCATTATTTCTCGAGACTACATTCTCTAGCTTCGTTATCTTCCCATGTCCGTTTCTTTATCTTCCCATGTCCAAATGATTTGCACTACAGCTGGATGAATCTTTTGGATGGAAAGTATTTTCTTAGAAGAAGTATTCGGCACGAGTAAGTAGGCCATTTCTCTATATCTCAGACTTTTTGTTCTGTGTGTGTCGCATTCTTTTGGGTTGGCATTTTTTGTTGAAACAGGCTGCCTCACAATTTGCATATATGAAGCCTTTATTGCCTAAAGCAAGATGCCTTTTTCTTATCATTTGGGCTCACAAACCAAAATCAATTATTTTGACACAACTATCCAATGCCCTGTTTTAAGGCTACCGACACGCTCCAAATAACCAGCCTTTTTAAGAAATGCTATCTCACGTTTGGCTGTGGCATCAGATAGCCCCGTTTTCTCACAAAGTCTTTCTCTGCTCAGACTCTTTTCCTCGGAAAACGTCTGTAGAATCAACTTCTGCCTTTCTGTCAAGTTTATTGGGTCATTTATTGGGTCATTTATTGGGTCATTCGATGAACCAGATGCTACATTATTCTGAATATATAGAGTCAATTTCACTTGCATCAGTTCTGTTTGCTCCAGTAATTCAGGTTTCATCCAATGTTTCTCATTCCAAGCATTCAATATAAGCGGAAAGCCAGAACCGAGGTTTTCTCCATAGCCAATCATACGGAACATATTCTGCATACGTTGATTTCTAGCTTTCGATTCGCCACCATGATATATCTGCTCCAACGGCAGCTTTAACAGTCCCGGATTTGTTAGGACAATGCGGTCATCATATTTTTCTATTCGCAAAAGACCGTTCACCATAAAGTCTGCATGGATAATCATGTTAGTCACCGCTTCTCGCACGGCTTTGTGTTGCAGAGAGTCATCTCTGCGGACTACGCCTTCCATTTTGAAAGGGCGCGGCAAGTCTCTTGTCACTTTGGGCAACACAATCCGGATAAAATTGAAGAGGTTGTTCTCCCATGTCCCATCATATGTAAGACGATCGCTGTATCGTTGGTCGCCAATCAGATGAGATTTGTCTATGTAGTCCATGCGCAAATTATCGAATCGCTCGCGTACAGGCAATCCTTTACCAAACATTAGCAATCCTGCCATTGTCAAGCCCTCTGTTCCATCCTTTCTATTGGTGGTATAACCTCCAAGTTGTTTCAAAAACTCCTTGTGGTCAAGCTCATTCCATACATGATCTGGGTTGTCAGTCTTGAACATGATACGATAACGTTCCAAGGTTGGAATATCAATGTCATCCATCGTGTAATACTCCAAAATCAGTCTGTCGTTGCCAGCCTCATTGGCATCACGAAGCATCATCTTCAATTCTTGTTCCGTGCAATGATAGTCGCCTTCATGGTTGCGCTTGAAAGTTCCTCTTAACAGATTATTGTTGATATAGACAGGACGGATCGTATAATCAGCACGAGAAACATTGATTACGATGATTTCCTTGCCATCAATATCCATTGTTTGCACATCGTCATCATGCAAAAGATTTACATTCACTTTCTCTTTGCTGTTGACAATATTCCACAAGTCCTTGCGGATTTTGTCTGCATCTTCAACACCAACTATCTCAAACCGCCTGGCATTGTCTTGCTCGTCCATGTGTTCCACCACTCCCAATAGAATGGTTCCGCCATATGTGTTGGCAAAAGCAGAATAAGTGTCCCAAAGTGAATTTGGTACACCTCTCGTGGCTTTCTTACATTCGAGTGTTACACGCTCACCTTGTGATAGAATACTTTTAATTCTTAGTGCTGCTATCATCTGTTATGTCAATTTCATTATTTTGGATATACCCTCTTATAACGCAATTATCTCTTATTCTAAATTTCCGCAGCACTACGAGTTAGCATCTTTTATAAGTACCTGAGTAACAAAAAGTTGCTCAAGATTTTTCCATATCAGATTTTTCACCTACCTTCGTGCTGCAAAAACAAGTATAGTAAAAACTCCGAATGACATGGCGAAAGTACAAATAAAATCCGAGAAACTCACACCTTTTGGAGGATTTTTTCCGATTATGGAGCCCTCCCCTCACACTTTATCCTCGGCTCACCCTTCCCGCATCCTCTTCTTGCAACTCAACCAGTTTCCATATTGTTTCCACATCCAGAAGCGCGAGAGAGAGGATGAAACAAGGAAGAAACATTTGTAAAGAACGACCGCAACGACCATAAGAACGACCGCAACGACCGCAAGAACGACCGCAACGACCGCAAGAACGACCGTATAAACCTTTTTAGAAAATCCAGCATTAGGCGCCAATTGCAACAATAGCATTTGAATACTATTTACTGCAAGTCCTTTATTGCCTAAAGCAAGATGTCTTTTTCTTATCATTTTATTTTCTGTATTTTAGCAAAAAGCAAAACGACAAGGAAAAGACATTCAATTGATAATCAATACGATTCAGAACTATTAATAAAAATTTATTTTTCGGTTATTTTTTAATTAGCCATCAAATTAAATGGCACCTACAATCTACACGAACGACTTTTTCTGTTTGGCAGTAAGAGCATAATCATGCAGAGTTATGCTTTTCTTGATCCATAGCATGAAGGACGAGCCGTCAAAGAATAACCGAAAATGACCGAAAATGACCAAAAATAGCCGAAAATAGCCGAAAATGACCGGTAAAACGACCATAAATAGCCGAACACGACAACAAATAGCCGTACAACTAAGCTCCAAGTTCACTTTCTCCTTTCTCTGTAATATTCCATTTCTTGCCTGTAGAAGGCTTGCTTATTAAACCTTCTTTGGACATAATGCCAAGAAGCCGTCCTATCTTTCTTAGTTTTTCGTCATGAGTTAAATTTGAAGGGAATACATGCTGGAGTCCCTCATAAACATCTTGACGTTTGAAGCCCATACTTCCTGCATTATGCGCCAATTGCAACAATAGCTTTTGAATAGTATTTTCTGCAAGTCCCTTCTCTTTGGTATAATGCCCAATCTGTTTTGTCAGTTTGGCAACTTTTAGAGATATGGTATAATGTGGAGCACGTCCTTCTATCAAACCTTTGTCACAAAGATGCTTAGCTGCTTCTTTGGTGACAGGATGATGTTTTTGTACGGCATCTAGCCAAAGGCATTCCTTTAGTGACAAAGACTGGTTGCTCTTTAGCAGATTGGTATATTTCTCATCTATCATCTTGCCATAGATGGTTACACCAACAGTACGATGCTCGTTGTCGATGTCGTAATCTGGCATTGGAAAGAATCGGTTGCGCTGCTCTGTGTAAATCTTCTTGATGCCACGTCCTACGGTATCAATCATGTTGAAGTTAACCATGCCGCGGCACAAGCATTCGTTACGATAGTGGAATTGTGGGCCTTTGTGCTCCAAGGCATTCTCTATCGTGCCAGGAATGAAACTACCACCATTACCATAATATAAGGTGCTTGGTCCTTCCACAAACACAATGCGCTGTTGCAAGGTGTAGTCCTGATGTGCAATGGCGTTATGAAGAGCCTCACGTATTGTATATTCATCATACTGCTTCATCGTATCAGGGAAAAGGGTTCCTCCAGGCAGTTCACGCATAGTCTTGTTACGTATTTTACTCAACACCTTATCTACGGTCAAGATGAAAGGTATTGTAAAATGCTCATAATCTTGTACGATGCCTTCTTCATCTTCCCATGTCCAAGTGATTTGTGCTACGGCAGGATGAATCTTTTGAATAGAAAGGGGTTTGCCCAATAGTAGAATGGCAGCACGAGTGATTTGGCCGTCTCGCATCATCATGCTATTAGCTAAGAACTCTTCTGTTGTCCACGCATCTATTTCTTCGGCAGGAATACTTGAAGAGTGTACTTTCTTGAACATGACTTTAGCTGTGGCTACTGCCAACTCATCCAAATCATTGATAGTCGCATTGGGTACGAGTTGGGCTGTCCAATCTGGTATTGGTGGTTGTTGGCGGATGGCATCTTGTTTGGCTTGGTTCAATGGTTTCAGACTTTCGCCATCACGACCATAAGCCACACCTTTCCAGTGCATCACGATATTTGGTGGCGATGCAGGAACCTGGAAAAGCAAAACGCGCTTACCTTCAACCTCAATAGGTACAATATCCCTAAAGATGAGATTGTCTGTAGTATGTTGAGACATATCTTGTTTCAGACGGTTCAAGGCTACTTCACCATCTTTGAAACTGGTGCCAATGATTTGGTGTTTCTTGTCCCAAACACCAAAGACAATCCAAGCGAACTCATGATCTCGTAAGTTTGCTTCATTGCTAAGGGCAGAGAAATACTTTCCCAACTCGTCAACATCGAAGTTGGTCTCTGCCTTCTTGAACTCTACGACCTCATTTTCTGAGTGGTCCCAGAGTTGTTTGAAAATATCTATAAAATTCTTCATTGTTAGCTTATCTCTTTATCAATCTATTCGTATTCTATGTTTGCTGTTAATGTTGCATTTTGTCTCTGTTTACGTCCATCATTCCAGGATATGTCAATATTAAAATTATTATCAGGGTTTGATGTTACTAATGTGATAGGTGATTGTATTGTCATTTCTGTTGATACTATTTTAAAATGTTTGTTGAAAATAAGATATATGTCAGCAGAATTTATTTCAATATTCTTAGCACAACTTTTCCCGACATTTTTTATGACTAAAGTAAATTGACTTTGTATTTTAATCCGGCAAAACGAAATGTGCTCGATTTGAAAAACGAAACGTGCAAAAATCGGGAAAAACGAAACGTTCTAAAAAAATCGCACACACGACACTTTAAAGCAACAAAAAAGCAGTCCAAAACGGGCTGCTTTTATAGTTTTTGAACGGCGAACAAACGGCGTTCAAACGAGGTTCAAATTATGCGGCATTAGACTTCACGAGCATCATATCTTTGTAACCTGCATCATAGTTCACATGCGCATTGAACTCGAAACGCTTACAACCTTCAAACGGATTGCCGAGCGTTTTATTCTTGCCTAACCATTCACAAAGCTCAATGATAGATGACTTATCTGATGTGAAATAAACAAACGGCTTTCCTTTGAGTACATTCAACACATCGAGATAGTCAGACAAATGCCAGTACATTTTGTATGTTCCAACCTCTGTGGACAAATAAGGAGGGTCCACTATAAACACCACATTCGGCTCGTCTTTATATTTTTCGTATAGTTCACGATAGTCACATGATTCAATCGTCAAACCTTTCAGATAGTCCTCACTTGTCGGGTAGTCGTTCTTTCGGATATTATTGTATAATGTCTGCTTCTCCATTTCCTCGATGCTCAGTTCGTACTTCATCGAGAACATCACCGATGCCGAGATGGTTATAAAATCAATATAGCCCACCGTTTGCTCCTCATGTCTCAAACGTTCAAACATCTTCTCACGCATCACACCATCTATCCGCTTGTGCTTTGGCGTATTGCCAACGATCTCTCGCAAATCAGCGAGCAGCGCATTTGTCTGAGGTATATGTGCCAATCTCTCGCGGTAGTTGTCGTAGTCGTTATATACCACAGTTGCCTCTGGGCGCAAATGCTTCGTTATATGGGACAGCAAACCGCTGCCACCGAACAAATCCACAAACACTGTTTTGTCGTTGAACTGGGGCAAAATCTTGATATACTCCTTTGCAAACATGCGCTTCTGTCCGACAAAGGGCAGAGGTGCTGCCATGTGCATTTTCCCTCTCATACGTTCAGTTCAAATTTTATATTATCCTCACCAGCGAGAAGTCGTTCAGTGGGTTTTATGTTGTTTTCATAGATGTGTACATTCGCCAGATTCAGCGTGATAGACTTTAGCGACAAGTCTATCTGTCGAGCCATCAGATAAAGGTGGTAAATGTCTGAAGGAAGTCCGAGGTTTGCATCGGAGCTGCGCTGATACGCCGACACAACCAATGCACCGTCCTCTATTTGAAACTGCACAAGGCTCAGGCACGGTGCCTGGTTGCTCTCTGCATCCGTTGCTCCGAGAATCAGTACATAGTTTTTGCTGTTGCGTTTCTCCTTATTGATGCGCTTAATAAGTGGCGGCAGTTTCTCCATATAGGTCGGGTAACTGTTCACCAATGTCTGACCACAATAGTCCCACCACGAGATGCCTGCTTCACGGTATCGTTCCACGCTACGCTCACCCTGCATAAAAAGCTTCAGCTCTTCCTTCAGCTTCTTTCTCGCTATACCGTGGCTCTCGAATATGTCGAGCAGATCAGCCGGTGTGAGCGTCAGCTGCTCATTGAGCAAGTATTTTATCTTGCCTTTTTTGTTCTGTTGGGTCTTGCCTTCAGCAAGCACCTTCCCCAATAATAAATAGTATTTGTTCATCGTGTTTTATTTTCGATACGGCAAAGTTACCACGCTTCCACATCAAAAAGTAACACCACGAGCAAATCACACTGCAAGCCTTTTGCAGCACGTTTTCAAAAGCCTTGTGCTTTATCCCCGAGCACCTGAGTGCTACACTCTCGACCATATCGCTTGATGAGCGTGTACACCTTGCGCTCGCTCACATGATAGCGATCTGCAAGTGTCGCCACAATGTATGAGACCTTTTCGCCACCACCGAGCATCACGCGATAGTCGTTGTACAAGTCTATATATTCCACATCTTCGATGCGTATCCCTGCCTGTTGTAGCCTTTTTAACGGCTCGCGGTTAAAATTCAATATCTCAAATACTTTCATTTTCAACTAAATTATGTACCTTTGTATCGCCAATCATTTATAACAACAAAAAACCAGTACGGTGCAGCAGGAGGCATAGGCCCCCGGTTGCGCATCGTACTGGTGTGTTGTTAATAAATGATTGGCGTCTATATTAACAGGCCGGGGGCTTTTTTTACATCCTCCCCCGAAGGGATTTTTTAAGCGTTGTACTTGCTCAAATCTATTGCATCTTTATTCTTCCAGCCATTTTCCAGCATCTCTTGTATATGCTTAACGGCTTTCGTGTAGAAATCTGCAAGTTCATCAAGCGTTTCAAACGTATGATACACTGGCCTTTCATCAGTGCCGAACTTAAATGTCACTGGCAGCGTTTTCCCGTCCGTCTGGACGGCCAAATCGTATGCAGCCTTATAGTTGTACTGGTTCTCTT
>ULSR01040810.1_pt1 | contig 12012 bp, 10 predicted proteins | sample 1956861 | NCBI WGS metagenome assembly ULSR01 (sample SAMEA4835713, study PRJEB28245) | human gut metagenome | biome: gut microbiome; material: fecal sample | place: Denmark | collected 2008 | reverse complement strand
CTATCCGTGAGGGTGGTAGAACAGTTGGTTCTGGTGCTGTTGCTACAATCATTGAGTAATTGTTATTAATACAGTTCTTTCAAGGGTTTCCGAGGTTATCGGAAACCCTTTTTTGCGCGAGCAGCTCCCTTGAGAAGTCATGGGCAGTTCGCAGTCGTGCTCGCGAAGTAATGAGCTAGAATATGATAAAAAGAGGAGTACAACATGCTATACATAATGCGTCATGGCAGGACGGACTGGAATGTACGTCATAAATTGCAGGGAAGAACAGATATACCGCTTAATGATGAAGGCAGAATGATGGCGGCAGAGGCTGGGAAACAGTATTCAGATATACATTTTGACATATGTTACTCATCTCCTTTAGAAAGAGCAAAAGAAACGGCAGAGATTTTCTTGAAGGGAAGAAATGTTCCTGTGTATACAGATGACAGACTTGTAGAGATGGGATTTGGAGTATATGAAGGAATAGAGAATTCATTTGCTATAGATGGCTGTCCAATTAATACTCTTTTTAAGAAGCCTGAGAAGTATGTTACAGTTGAAGGTGGAGAAAGCTTTGAAGAACTTTTTGCAAGGACAGGGGAATTTATAGACAATGTAGTTATGCCACAGGTAAATAGTGGCAAAGATATACTGATTGTTGGTCATGGTGCCATGAACTGCAGTATTATAGCAAAATTCAGAGGAACACCACTGGATAAATTCTGGGATGGAATGACTGATAATTGTCAGGTGGTAAGGCTTATATAATATTATAAAACACAATTTTACGATTTATTCAGACCAAATCATGCTTGGTTTCGTATATAAGTATAGAAGTTAATAAATGAGACTTTGACTTACAACGGAAGGTTAGGATGGTGATTGGGATGAGTAGGAGAGATAGCAGGAGAAAATACAAAAAAAGAGGAAAAAGGAAGAATCAAATATTCCTTGTAATGATGACTATACTGGCATGTACGGTAGCAATTGTATTAACAGTCAAGATGAATAATAAGAATGTCAGCAAAGGTGTAGCAGTAGGTGCAGAATATACAGCAATTAAGAGCGATGGTAATGTGACGGAGGAACAGCTTTCTGTAAGAGAAGAGACTGTAAATGATTTACCAGATGTATACAGAATAGAATGCTATGAATCGCTTAATCAGAATCCAGAGCTGCCAACGGGATGCGAGATTACATCGTTAACATCCGTACTAAATTATTACGGCTGTAATGTTGATAAAACAACTATGTCAGATGAATATCTTAAGAAAGGCAATGGCAGCTTCTACGAAATGTTTCTTGGTAATCCAAGGGATAACACAAGTTATGGATGCATGTCACAGCCAATTGTTAATGCAGCTAATAAATATTTCAAAGTTAATAATATGTCAGCAGTTGCAAAGAATATCAGCGGAACAGATTTTAAAGAGATTCTAGGTATGGTTGCTCAGGGTGACCCGATAGTAATATGGAATACAATAGATATGAGACAGCCATATGAATCTAAGACATTTGTATTTAATGGGAAAGAATATACATGGATGTCTCCAGAACATTGTGTTGTAATTACAGGATATGATCTTAATAAGAATATTGTTTATATAATGGATCCTATGGAAGGTAACATAACAAGGAATCTTGAGACATTTCAATCAAGATATGAAGAGATGCACAGCCAGGCTGTCTATATTATAGAATAAATAAGGGAGGGCAATATTGTCCTCCCTTTAGTCATGTTATTAGTTTGATTTAATATTGTGCCTTGCATTAAGTTTCTTGGCACAATGTATGAATGCAGGGAATAAAAATGCGTCAGCAGCAATCCATGCGATTGGCGAGGCGAGGCATGCACCCATGAATCCAATACTTGGAATAAGTATGATGGCTGCAAACGCACGGCCAATCATCTCTAAGATACCAGCTGATATTGCAAATACGGAGAAGCCCATACCTTGTATGCAGAATCGGACTACGTTAACACCTGTAAGCGGAATGTAGAAGCATGCAGATGCAAGAATGAACTGTCTTGTAAGAGCAATAATTGTTGTCTCAGATGCATTAACGAATAATAATGCAATATAATCTGTAGTGAAATACAGTGCAATAAGTGAAAGAACACTGTATACTGAACCAATTATCATAGCAGAGCGTACGCCCTGACCAAGTCTTTTAATCTTGGCAGCACCTACATTCTGTCCGGCATAGGTTGCCATGGTTGAGCCGAGTGCATCAAATGGACAACAGGTAAAGTTGAACATCTTAGAACCGGCAGTCATTGCGGCTACATATGTTGAACCAAGTGTATTGACAGCAGCCTGAAGGATTGTACTTCCGATGGCTGTTATTGAATACTGGAGTCCCATAGGAACACCGTTCATACACAGGTTGGTGATGAATCTTCTATCAAGTACCCTTTCTGATTTGTCACCTTTTAAGATGTCATATTTCTTATACATATATATAAGGCAGGTAAGTCCCGAAATTAACTGTGATGTTACAGTTGCCCAGCCAGCTCCGGCAACACCCATCTTACATACAAGAATAAGAAAGAAATCAAGTACTACATTTATTATTGAAGAAAGCACAAGGAAAACAACAGGTGTTTTACTATCGCCAAGCGAACGGATAACACCGGACACCATGTTGTACAGGAATACAGTTGGGATTCCTATGAATATAACTACTATGTAATTATAGGCATGGTCAATAATATCTGCCGGTGTATTCATGATAATAAGTATCCTGCGGCAGAATATTACGGATGCAAGCGTAAGCACTATGGCAAACACAATACTGCAGATATATCCGTTAAATACATATTTTCTAAGGTCAGCAGGCTTCTTTGCACCAAAGCATTGGGCAACCGGAATCACGAATCCGTTACAGACTCCCATACAGAAACCGATTATCATGAAGTTGATAGAACCCGTTGCTCCAACTCCGGCAAGAGCTTCAACACCGAGAGTTTTACCAACGATTATTGTGTCAACAAGGTTGTAGAACTGCTGAAACAGCATTCCGAACAGCATTGGAACTGCAAATCCAAGAATATGCTTGGAAGGCGAACCATTTGTCATGTCTTTTACCATAGGATTTCCTCACTTTCGTATATTTATAAAGCCAAATGATTATACTATATTTTTACAAACTGTCAAACTGATTTTGCATGAATTTGAATTAATTTAACGAATTATTGTCTTAATATGAAATGTCTGTTAAAATGCATAGGTAATATTTATGCGGAGGCAGACATGAAGAAAACTTTTGATGTTAAGAGACTTACAACGCTGGCATTACTTACAACAATTGCACTGACAATATTTGTTGTGGAATCAGCGATACCTACGCTTGTTCCAATACCAGGAGTTAAATTAGGACTTGCCAATATAGTCACACTTTTTGTATTAAAAAGGTATAAATTCAGTGATGCAGCTATTGTGCTGGCTATGAGAATTATACTGGCTACAATATTTACAGGGCAGGCAGTATCATTTATATATAGTGTAAGTGGTGGATTTTTATGTCTTATTGTGATGGCAGCTGTTAATAAATTGCTTAGGGGACAGTATATATTCCTTACAGGTATACTTGGCGCGGTGTCGCACAATGCGGGTCAGATTCTTGCTGCATTTTTCATACTCAGATTGTCAGGTATATTTGCATACATGCCGTTCCTTGTGATAAGCGGTGTTATAACAGGTCTGTTTACGGGCCTTGTGTGCTTCTTTGCAGACAGATATATTCCTAAAAAATATACTATGTAGCAGATGGAGGAGATTGTGAAAAAAAGAGTTATTACAGTGGTGGCCGTGATTGTTCTGCTTGTCGGGGCAAGTGTGGCTTCTATTATATATATGAAATCAGGAAAGAATGACGGTAGTAAGACCGCTTATATATACAGAGATAACGAATTGTTAAGAACTGTTTCGTTAAATGATGTTAAGAATCCGTACACGTTCAGGATTGAATACGGGGATGGAGAGTATAATGATATTTTTGTCGAGAATGGAAAGATTAAGATTGCTGATGCAAGCTGTCCGGATAAGCTGTGTGTGAATATGGGATATATATCTGAGCCTTTAATGCCAATCACATGTCTGCCTAATCATCTTGTTATCAGGATTGTGAATGACGGCGAAGAATCGCCGTCACTCGATGGTGTTGTGTATTAATTATTTCATCCAGCGGCCAGAAGCACCACATGGAAGTACAAGTCCGTTACTTGAAACAGGAAGACCTACTTCCTGTGAATCACAGTGTCCGCCAAAGCTCTTAAGTTCTGTGCTTAACATATAAGTAAGAACGGCTGGCTGAAGACCTGTAGTGTATGAATTAATAAGGAAGAATAATGGTTCATCAGAAAGAAGCTGTGCACAAAGCTTAACAAGCGGGTGTATGGCTTCTTCTATTTTCCAGATTTCTCCTTTAGGACCACGTCCATATGAAGGTGGATCCATGATGATTGCATCGTAATGGTTGCCTCTTCGTATCTCTCTTTCTACAAACTTTACACAGTCATCAACTATCCATCGGATAGGCTTATCAATAAGTCCTGAAGACTGCGCATTTTCTTTAGCCCATGCGACTATACCTTTAGAAGCATCTACATGTGTAACATTAGCACCAGCGGCTGCACATGCAAGTGTTGCTCCACCTGTATAAGCAAACAGGTTAAGAACCTTTACAGGTTCACTGCCACGTTTTTTTCTGGCATCAGAGATTATCTTTCCAAACCAGTCCCAGTTAGCAGCCTGCTCAGGGAATATTCCTGTGTGCTTGAAGCTGAATGGCTTTAAGTTGAATGTCAGCTCCTGTTCAAATGAAGGACTGTTGTAGTGAATCTGCCACTGCTGAGGAAGGTCAAAGAACTCCCATTCTCCGCCGCCCTTAGAACTTCTGTGGTAATGACCGTTCATATTCTTCCAGCCACGCTCTTTCTTAGGAGTGTCCCATATTACCTGTGGGTCCGGGCGTACAAGAATATACTTGCCCCAGCGTTCAAGTTTTTCGCCCTTAGAGGTATCTATTACTTCATAATCTTTCCAGTTGTCAGCTATAAACATAATTAAGTATCCTTTTCTATATTAAAATGTGTTGCAGTTTGGTACCGCATTTGTTATTAAATAATTATATACGAAAATATTAATAACTGCAATCGTGCAAAAATGTTTTGAACAGCCGTGTTTTATGTTAATATATTTCTATCGAAATCTGATTAAGGGGCGATGCATATTGAAAAATGTTAGTTTAAAGAATATACAGAAGGATATTATTTCAGGAATAATTGTTGCACTTGTGTCAATTCCTATATCAATGGGGTATGCACAGATTGCGGGACTGCCTGCGGTGTATGGCCTGTACTGCTCTATTCTGCCAGTGCTTATATATGGACTTGTGACATCTTCGCCGCAGTTCGTGTTCGGAGTGGATGCAACTCCGGCGGCACTTGTTGGTGGAACACTTGCAACGCTTGGGATAGTGTCAGGCTCTGAGGAAGCGAAGGCATTAGTTCCGGCGATAACTTTAGTTGCAGCATTGTGGTTGCTGCTTTTCTTCTTTATCAAAGCAGGGCGTATTGTCAATTATATATCGACACCTGTAATGGGCGGATTCATAAGCGGTATTGGTGTGACAATAATTCTTATGCAGGCAGCAAAGCTGTTTGGTGGTAATGCGGGAACAGGAGAGGCAATAAAGCTTCTTATACATATAGCCGGTGAGATGAAGTCGTTCAATCTGTTGTCAGCAATGCTTGGAGTCGGAACAGTAGTGATTATTCTTGTTGCGAAGAAGTTCATTCCAAAGTTTCCGATGTCAGTACTTCTTATGGTACTTGGTGCACTTGCAACTGCAATTTTTCATATTGACAGATTAGGTGTTAAGCTTCTTCCGCATGTTGATAAAGGGCTGCCGGGATTCTCACTTCCTGATATGTCAGTTGTGTTTAAGAATCCGTCAGATATAATACTTCTTGGACTTTCAGTGGCAGGTGTTGTCATGGCGCAGACATTGCTTGCAACTAATAATTATGCCAACAAATATGGCTATAAAGTAAGCAATAACAGAGAAATTCTGTCTTATGCTGCTGCAAATGCGGCTTCTGCTGTAATTGGCGGATGCCCTTTGAATGGAAGTGTGTCAAAAACAGGAATTGCAGACCAGTTTGGTTGTAAATCACAGGCTATGTCAATAACAGCTTCTCTGACAATGCTTCTTATAGTGCTTTTTGGAACACCGGTGCTTGAGTATCTTCCTGTACCAATACTTACAGGAATTGTTGTTGCAGCACTGATAGGAATTACTGAATTCGGGCTTGCAGTTAAATTATGGAAAACAGACCATACGGAGTTTGCAATATTTGTAGGAGCATTTTTAGGCGTTCTGTTATTCGGAACGATATACGGAGTTGTAATAGGTGTTATTCTTTCATTCATAGCTGTTATTGTCAAAGCGGTTGAACCACCAAGAGCATTTCTCGGAGTTATAACGGGACAGGAAGGGTTCTACAGTCTTAACAGATACCGTAATGTAAAGAAGATAAAAGGTGCGGTTATATACAGATTTAACGGTGCGCTTTTCTTTGCAAATATTAATACATTTGTTGATGATATAGAAAAAAATCTTGATGATAATACTAAATGGGTAATTGTAGATGCCGGAGGCGTGGGTTCTATTGATGTGACGGCAGTTGACAGGCTTATGTCTTTATATAAGACACTTGAAAAGAAAGGAATCAGATTCTATATTACAGAGCATGAACACACACTTAATGACCAGCTAAGAGAGCTTGGTGCAGGTGAGCTAGTTGAAAAAGGTGTTGTTAGAAGAACGATTCCGCTTGCTCTAAGAGATGCAGGGCTTGACAGACCTTATCCTGTCGAGGAGGAGGAAGAAGAGCAGGCTGTTTCTGGCGAGGTACATGAGGACAACGAAAGACTTGCAGAAATTGAGTGGGCTTTTGGTGCAGATGCAGATGAATGGCTTGAGAAGATGGCAGCAGAGATGGCTGATGAGATTGGCAGTGTCAAGAAAGATGAGAAGAATGTTATTGTTGATGCTGAAAAGCATGCTGCATGGGGAAGAATCGGACTCTTTGATGAGAATGACCTGCTTGAGCGACTTGAGATGCATTTGTTTGATGATAAGAAATATCCTAATCTTGATATTGATGATATTGAGAAAAGAATTGATGAACGCCGCGTTGTTGTTGAGAAGAAGCTGGCACAGATTAATCCTGATGCAATACAGATGCTTAAGGAACACAGAAAACAGATACTTGACAGAATGAAGCTTCACAATCCGTATGCATATGAGCATATGATGGAGCAGAAGAAGAAGCATTATGAACATCTGAAGAAGAAAGACCCGGAGCTTGCACAGAAGCTTAAGAATTTCTATAATCTTTCAGATGATGACAAATAATTTATATAACGGAGATAATTGTGAATATATTAAATGTTGAAAAGGTCAGCAAGACCTATGGAGAAAAGGAACTTTTTAATAATATAAGTCTGGGAATTAACAGTGGAGATAAGATTGGACTTATAGGGGTGAACGGAACCGGAAAGTCTACACTTTTAAAGATTATTGCAGGTGTTGAAGAACCGGATGAGGGACAGGTTGTCAAGGGCAAGGGGATTGAGCTTGCGTATCTTGCACAGACACCTCTGTATTATGAGAATGAAAATGTACTGGAATATGTTATGCGTGGAAAGCATGCGGACAGCCAGCCAAAAGCAAAAGAGATTCTTAACAAGCTTGGAATAACAAATCACGCTGCAATGATGAATATTTTATCAGGTGGTCAGAAAAAGAGAGCGGCACTTGCGAGAACTTTAGTTGAGCCGGCAAGACTTCTTATTCTTGATGAACCTACGAACCATCTTGATAATGACATGGTACTCTGGCTGGAACAGTTTATTAAGAATTTCAAGGGAGAACTTATCATGGTTACTCATGACAGGTATTTCCTTGATAATGTAACTAACAGGATTGTAGAGCTTGATAAAGCTTCCCTTTATAGCTACGATACGAATTATTCAGGCTTTCTTGAACTGAAGACCCAGCGTGAGGAGATGGAGAGGGCAACTGAGGCTAAGAGACAGAATATATTAAGGAAGGAACTCGCGTGGATAAGAAGAGGATGCCAGGCTCGATCTACCAAGCAGCAGGCACGAATTGACAGATTCGAGGATATGAAGGAGGCTTCAAAGCAGGCGAGAGCAAGATTTGACAAGCAGCTTATGGATATGAATTCAGTCAGCAGCAGGCTTGGAAGAAAGACTGTTGAACTCCACAACATTTGCAAAAGCTTTGGAGAGAGGACAATAATTGACGATTTTACCTACATTTTTCTAAGAGATGACAGAATAGGTATTGTCGGTGATAACGGATGCGGCAAGTCTACGCTTATGAAGATTATAGCAGGCCAGCTTGAACCGGACAGTGGTAGTGTTGAGGTTGGAGAGACTGTAAGAATTGGATATTTCATGCAGGAGAACGAACCACTTGACGACAGCCTTACTGTGCTAGAGTTCGTAAGAAGCATAGGCGAATATGTTACGACGGCAGATGGAAAGGCAACAGCGTCACAGATGTGTGAGAAGTTTCTTTTTACACCGAAGCAGCAGTGGACGCCTATAAGCAAGCTGTCAGGTGGTGAGAAGAGAAGACTTTATCTGTTAAGTGTTCTTATGAGTGCGCCAAATGTACTTATTCTCGATGAGCCTACCAACGACCTTGATATTGAGACTCTTGAGATTCTTGAGGAGTATCTTGATGGATTTGCAGGTATTGTAATCACAGTTTCACATGACAGATATTTCCTTGACAGAGTTGTTGACAGGATATTTGCATTTGAGGCAGGAGGCCACCTTACACAGTATGAAGGTGGTTATACGGACTACAGGGATAAATGTGTTTCTTCTATATATAATGTGGAATCAAATGGAACATCTGATGCGCCCAAATCAAAGGCAGCAGGCCAGGTGAAGAAAGCATATAACAGCCATGAGAATAAGATTAAGTTCACATATATGGAGCAGAAGGAATATGAGACTATAGATGATGATATAGAGGAGCTTGAAACTAAAGTTTCAGAACTTGATGACGAGATTGCAAAGAATGCAACTTCTTATTCTAAGCTTGCAGAACTTACTAAGGAAAAGGAAGATGTGGAAAGGCAGCTTGAAGAAAAGATGGAGCGATGGGAATATCTTAATGATCTTGCAGAAAAAATAGAGAAACAGAAACAGTAGTAAATATTAACAAAACAAGTGACATCAGAACAGATTATTTGGTTGAGCAAATCATATATTCATGGTATGATGATATATGATTTACTATATTAATCATATGAGGGAGGAAAAATTATGTTTTGTCCAAATTGCGGAACAAAGAACGAGGACGATGCACTATTCTGTGGAAACTGTGGAACACGTCTAGTGATAGATGTGCCTCAGAAGACACCAGTGCAGGAAAGTGTGGAAGAAGAGCCAGGGGTAACACCGGTACAGGAGAATGTGCCAGCAGAGCCGGAGGAAACACCGGTACAGGAGAGTGTGGCAGCAGAGCCGGAAGTAACACTAGTACAGCAAAGTGTTCCAGTTCAGCCACAGCAGGCTTTTGGTCAACAGCCTGTACAGCCTACACAGTTTACAGGTCAGAATTCTGGTCAGCAGCCTGCCAATAATAAGCCTGCCAGATTCCCTAAGGGTATAATTGCAATTGTAGCTGCGGGAGTTGCTGTGATAGCTGCCATAATTATATTTGTATGTGTGGGAAAGAATGTGACAGATTATAAGAAAACTGCCAAGCAGTATGTTAAGGCGGTTGCAGAGTGCGAATGGAATGATGCGTATAGTCTTATTAATCTACCAGATGGGGAGTTCCTTACTAAGGAAGCATTTATTAATGTTCATGCAGATGCGACTGGTGAGAAAGTTGAAAAGATGGCAGCAGATGACATTGTCTCAACATATAGCAAGATGCCTGGTAACAAGGCTGTTAAGGTCGGATATATAACAGATTCGGGAATGCAGTATAATGATGTGTATCTAACAGTAGCCAATAAGCACTATATGCTTTTCTTTAAGAAGTATAAAGTCAGCGCTGAGAATCTTGTAGTAAAGGATGTTACAATAAAGGTTCCAAAGGGACTTACATTATATATTAACGATGTTATTGTAGGCGATGGATATAAGTCGGATGCATCTAAGAATGGAAACGGCTCTTCTGATGAATATGTTATACCATATCTGTTCAATGGAAAGAATAATATTAAGGTAACTGGAGAATTTATAGAGGACTACACAACACAGCTTTATGCAGCACATGATGAAGATACATTTACTGTTGGAACATACAATGCAAAATATGTTAATTCGAAGCTTGAAGAACTTAAGACACAGGCAAGAACAGATGTGGATGCAATAATTAACGCTGTACAGGCAAAGAAAGATTATTCAGCTATAGCCGACAGGGTGTGTAAAGAAGAAAAGAAGAACATAGAGTCAGCTTATAAGAATATTTACGACAGCTACAATGACAAATACAAAACTGTATCCAATTTGAAGATTTCCAAATTCACAGCTTCTATCGCGGATACATCTTTCAGAGTGGATTCAGATGATGGATGCCCGGTGATTAAAGTTTCAATTAAACTAGGATATACATACAAGATACAGTACTCAGGAAGTGATAAAGCTAACGACAAGAATAATAACAATAATTCAGCTTACATATATTATAAATATGAAGATGGTAAGTGGAAGATTAATTCTATGTATCTTGGATTTGGATTTTATTAAAATACTGTTTTGACCGGGACTTATGTTCCGGTCAAATTTGTTCTACATTGTACTAAAAAAAATACAATTTTTTCTGTTGATTTTATATAGAGAGTAGTGTATATTAATACTTGCTGTGACATTGATAGCTGTGAAGCGTGAGGTTGCTGCTTTAATAAAGCAGGTTTTCCGTGGAGCGAATGTCAATGCTGGAGATAATCTCCGGCGAAGAAACTGGCGACAAGTCACTGTACCAAAATCATCTGCAATCCGCAGAAATGACGCGCGTGGGTCGAATTATGAATGAGACTATATGATACGCGTGGGAGTGTGTACAGTCACCGCTTGTCGTACTTAAACAATAAAGTGCGAAGGAGGCGACTTTTTTTATGGCAAATCAGGTAATCAGAATTACTCTGAAGGCTTACGATCATCAGTTGATTGATCAGTCAGCTAAGAAAATCATCGAAACTGCTAAGAAGACAGGAGCACAGGTGAGTGGTCCGGTACCTCTTCCAACAAAGAAGGAAGTTGTTACTATTCTTAGAGCTGTTCACAAGTACAAGGATTCAAGAGAGCAGTTCGAGCAGAGAACTCATAAGAGACTTATCGATGTATTATCACCATCTCAGAAGACTGTAGATGCATTATCTAAGTTAGAGATGCCAGCTGGTGTATTCATCAACCTTAAGGTAATGAACTAATCATTATCTGGAATTTTTCATTATTAAAGCAATAATCCTAAGGGTTTAATATAGAAGTAACAAGCAGTGGTGCGGGTTCCACTTATATTAGCTGTTCTAGGATGACAGGATGCGCTGTGTATCACACATCATCTTGTCCGCTGTAGATTAAACAGGAGGAAAATCAATGAAGAAGGCAATTTTAGCTACAAAAGTCGGAATGACTCAAATCTTCAACGAAGACGGTGTTTTAACACCTGTAACTGTTCTTCAGGCTGGTCCTTGTGTTGTTACACAAGTTAAGACAGTAGAAAACGACGGTTACGATGCAGTTCAGGTTGGTTTTGCTGACATTAGAGAAAAGTTAGTAAACAAGCCTGTTAAAGGACATTTTGATAAGGCAGAGGTTCCTTACAAGAGATTCTTAAGAGAGTTCAAGTTTGAGAATGCTTCAGAGTACTCTGTAAAGGATGAAATCAAGGCTGATATCTTCGCTGCAGGCGATAAGGTTGATGCAACTGCTATTTCAAAGGGTAAAGGTTTCCAGGGCGCAA
>ULSR01021491.1_pt1 | contig 12017 bp, 10 predicted proteins | sample 1956861 | NCBI WGS metagenome assembly ULSR01 (sample SAMEA4835713, study PRJEB28245) | human gut metagenome | biome: gut microbiome; material: fecal sample | place: Denmark | collected 2008 | reverse complement strand
GGCAGGTGCAGCCCCGGGTCGTGACGACGGCGGACGGCGCAAACTGGTGGTACGCCTTCACCTCGTTTGAGGAGCAGATGAAAAGCCCCGACACGGTGAAATCGACCTTCCTTGCAGACATTGACAAGCTGTTTGCCGCAGCGCTCTCCGCACCGGAAATCGCGGGCATTATTGTAAATCCGTGGCACTGCACCCTGCAGCTGGATAAGGAGCTGATTCGCATCATCCAGCCGGGCCGTGCCAGCTGACGGGAGGATGTAGACGATGAAAATTCAATCTGTTGCTATTTTGGGGGCCGGAGCCGTCGGCTGCTATGTGCTGTGGGGCCTGGCCGACAAGGCCGCTGCCAACACCCTGCAGCTTGGCGTCGTGGCGGAGGGTTCCTGCGCCGAGCGGCTGCGGCAAAACGGCTGCACGATCAACGGGCAGGTCTATCACCCGCAGGTCTGGACCCCGCAGCAGGCCCACGGCGTCGATCTGCTGATTGTCGCGCTGAAATACGGCGCACTGCCCGGCGCGCTGGACAGCATCCGCACCATTGTGAGCGAACGCACCGTTGTCATGAGCCTGATGAACGGCGTTGACAGCGAGGAGCTCATCGCCGCACAGGTCGGCGCGGCTCATGTGCTGCCCGCGCTCATCAAGGTGGCCTCCCACCGCACCGAGGACGGTGTGCGGTTTGACCCGGAGACGACCATCGGCATCATCTACGGAGAGCTGACCGCACCGTTTGACAGTGACCGGGTGCAGGCGGTGCGGGCGCTGTTTGCGGACACGGGCATTCATTTCCGTGTGACCGAGCATATCCGCGAGGAGATTTGGTCCAAGTTCCGGCTGAACGTCTGCAACAATCTGCCGCAGGCGATCCTCGGCGCGGGTGTCGGCTGCTACAGCGACAGTGCCCATATAAAGGCCATCAGCGACGGCCTGCGCCGCGAGCTGGAGGCCATTGCCGCCGCCAAGGGGATCGACCTCTCCAAGGCAGCTGCGGGCTCCACCCACGGCAGCACCGTGCCGCCAACCGCGCGCTACTCCACCCTGCAGGACCTCGACGCCGGGCGGCACACAGAAATCGATATGTTCTCCGGTGCGCTCATGCGCATGGGGCGCAAGTTAGGCATCCCGACGCCCTACAACGAATACACCTACCACATGATCAAGGCTCTGGAGGAGAAAAACGACGGCCTGTTTGACTATACACCAACAGATGCTGTGACCTGCTCCCGGTAATAAGGAGATACTGACGACCCTTGCGGACGGCTGCATTTTTCTGATTTTTTTTATTTTTTGCAGAAAAAAACTCTCAATAGTCCCACCGCGGGCGTCTATTGAGAGTTTTTTTCTGCATTTTTATAAAAATAATTACCTGCGGCTCTGCGTCGCCTTTTGGCAGTCTGCATTTTGGAAAAGCTGTGCTTCTCCTGCCGACCCTCTCCCCTTCCCTGCCGGTTTCCCCGGATGCGCATGATCTTGTTTTCCGTTTTGTATATTGTATATAAATTATTACGCTTTGTTTCTTTTGTTCTATTTTTGCAGCGGAGAAAATTTCTCGCAATACTTTTTTCTTTTTTCGTATACTTTTACGTACTATCGAAGATTCCGGGAGATTTTTTTGTTCAGAATAAAACTCGCAATACAAAAAGGAGAATTTTTCTGTTTTTTTCTTCTGTTGTCAGAAAATTTCTCTCAATAAGCCTTTTTCCCCTCTGCCCTCTCTTTTTTGTCACTGCACTCTCCCCTGCTCCGCCGGAAAAGCCGCGAACTGATTTTTTACTGCGTAGTATTTTTCTCTCAACAGCGCAGAAGAAAACTCGCATTTCGCTGTCTGCTTTGCCCGCAGCCGCTTGCGTACTGAGAGTTTTTTTCTGCCGAATTGAGAGTTTTATTCTGGCAAAATCAGTAGAAGAGAACTCTCAGCACAGCAGAATATTTCTCTTTTTTCGTGGGAAGAAAACTCTTTTTTCACAGGAATTTTTCTCTCAATTCAGCAGAAGAAAACTCGCAATCTACTTATTATATATAAAGAGATAAATTTATAAAATAATAAATAATAATTATAAGAAAAAAAATACAAATGGCACATTTATTTTTTATTGCGAGAAGGCGTTGACATTTTCCGCAATTACGTGTATGCTTAATGTACTGTATTTGTGGAGGTGTAGGTCTATGTCTGAAAAGCGGAAAAATGACACCATCATTGAAGGCGAATACTATGACCCGGACCTCCCTGCGCAGGAAAACACGCCGCCACAAAAGCACCGCCGCACCCGCTCTGCAGGCAATGTACCCAAGTACAACCCGGCGTCGGAATCGATCATCACCAAGAGTAATGACCTGATCCAAAAGACAAAATATGCCCTGCCAAAGCTGGAGCAAAAGGTGCTGCTGGCGATGATGGCACAGATCAACCCCAAGGAGACCCCGGATGCGAACCGCGTTTATTCGTTGAGCTTTTCCGACTTCGGGCGGCTGGCTGGGGTCAACATGCACGACAACACCTATCTGGAATACCTGAAGGACACCGTCAAAAGTCTGGAGGATCGCTCCTTCTGGAGCCTGGACCCGGCCAGCGACGGCCACCAGTACAAGGTCCTGTCCTGGCTGCAGCGCGGTTCCACCGTGAATGACCGGGACAAGCAGATCCGCGTGCGCTTCAATCCGGAGATCCTCCCCTATCTTTCCCAGCTGAAAAGCAACTATACCTCCTACAACGTGGAATATCTGCTGACGATGAACAGCACCTACTCCATGCGTTTTTACGAAATTTTGCTCTCCTACGACAACGGAGACACCGATTACGGCTACACGAACGGCCTGGTGTTTCAGCCGGTCACAAAAGAGACACTGGACCGCTTCCCGGACAAGGCGCAGGACATCCGCGGCTTCAAGTACAAGGTGTTTGACATTCAGGAGCTGAAGGAGCAGCTCTCTCCCCCGCCGGAAAAGCGCAAAAAGGACAAGGAAAAGCCGCTGACCGAAAAGTACAGCAACTTCCACGATTTTGAGCGCTACGTCCTGACCAAGGCCAGGGACGAGATCAACCAGATGACTGACCTCTGGTTTGACTATATCCCGGTCCGCATCCGCGGCGGCAGAAAATACGAGCGGCTGTACCTGTTCATCCGCTACAAATCCGCGCAGGAGATGGACGCAGTGCGCCAGCTGCACGCGCAGAAAAGCGCTCGCAATGAGGAAGTCCCGCGCCGCAGAAGGACGCGGAAAACCACCGAGCCGGAACGAAGTGCGGCAGCTGTGTCCATGGCAGAGCCGCTGGGGGACGAGCTGTTTACTATGACGGTGACGCGGGCTGTTCGCGTGCTGGAAAGCAGGGCGCGCAGCCAGACCCTGCAGGAAAAAATTTCGCCGGAGCTGTACAGTGCGGTGTCCTCGGTGTTGGTATACACGGCGCGTCTGCTGACCAACACCAACAGCGAGAAAAGGGCAAAGCAGGCGCAGGAGACCCGCGACGCGCTGAACCGCATCCTGGCCCAGCAGCACGATTTGACCTGCTGGGCGCTGGGCATGGCGCGGATGATGCTGACCAAAAAGGAGCACGGCCAGCTCAAGTCGCCGCAGTACAACGCGACCATTGTATACAACGCGATGGAGGATATTACGATCATCCCGAGCGGCAGGGACGAGCTGCGCAGCGCTGGTGCAACGGATCATTTCAAGGCAGATCTGTCCGTCTTTGACGAATAAATTTGCCACGGAGTTATAAGACCAAAAGACATAACAAAAAGCGTATGGATACCCGGTCCGCAAAAAGCTGCGGCATGGGCGTGTCTATATGCTTTTTTCTTTATACAAAAATTTGCCACGGAGTTATAGGGCTTTTCTGCCGCAGAAAAGCCCTGCCAAAACTGCAAAAGTGCTGTTGACGATGCTGGTAAATGTGGTATACTATACATAGATGAAAACGACATAAAAAATAATTTGCCACGGTGTTATAACTACATAATGAAATGGGGAACAAGCGAATGGCTGCAACAGTAATAACCATTGCGGTGGAAAAAGGCGGCTGCGGAAAAACCGTAACGACCTCTAACCTTGCCTATCTGATGGGCGACGAGGGCAAAAAGGTGCTTTGCCTGGACACCGACCCGCAGGGCAACCTGACGTTTGCCCTGACAGGCGGCAACGCCATTACCAGCAAGGCCTTTGCCAACCGCAGTCTGTATGATATGATCGACGGCTTCCGCTACAACACACAGACCAGAGATTTTATCGTCGAGTCGGAATATGAAAACGTGGACCTGATTCCGGCCAACGACCAGACGCCGCGCCTGTCCAAGCGGCTGGAGGATCTGTACACGGACGCCCAGCGGGACTATGACCGCGGCGACCAGAAGTATCTGGCCAGCGATACCGACGTGCTGGACTATTTCCTGCGCCAGGTCAAAAATGAGTACGATTATATCCTGATCGACACCCAGCCAAGCCGGGACAGCCTGCTGCTCTCCAACGCAATTGCCGCGGCGGACTATGTGCTGATTCCGCTGAAGTGCGATTCCTTCTCGGAGGACTCGGCGTTCCGCACCTATGTGCTCTGCAATGAGATGCGCAAGAGCAAGACTTCCCGCATCAAGGGCGTCGGCGTGATGCTGACGATGGTGCAGAAAAGTGCAGCCTCGCAGGACATCCGCAGTGACTGCCGGGCCAAGCTCGGCGCAACGCTGTTCAACGCGGAAATCGCCTTTGGCAAGAGTGTGGATAACAGCATCAACCGCTGCGTGCCGGTCTGCTACTCGGCCCGCACGCAGCCTCCGGCCAAAAGCTATGTGGCGGCGTATGAGGAGCTGAAAAAGCGCCTGGCGGAATTGGAGGAAAAGTAAGATGGCTATGAAAAAGAAGCCCGGCAGATCCAAGGTCGAGGTGGGCATTCCGTCCACCGAGGCGGTTTTCAGCGCCGGAAACAACAACGCCTCCGGCAGCCTGATTGCCAACCTGGCCACACAGAACCGCGCCGAGCTTGCCTATGAGCTGCGGGAAATTGCCTTGCAGGACATCGAGCTGAACCCGGACAATGCGATTTTCCGCCAGCTGGACACCGACGAGGATGTGGAAACACTGTCCAACGACATTGACCGCAATGGCCTGATGCACAATCTGGTCGTATATCCGCGGACGGATGGCAAACAGACGAAGTATGTTCTGCTCTCCGGCGAGCGCCGCTATAAGGCATTGAATTATTTGCAGGCGCGCGGCGACGCAAAGTGGAACACAGTCAAAAACTGCCGTGTTGTCACAACACCGCTGAGCGACAACGAGAAAAAAGTTATGCTGCTGAGCGCCAACCTGCAGGTGCGCGGCGGCTTTGCCAACGAGATGATCCGCCGCAAGGCGGTTGCCGAGTTGGTGTCCTGCCTGCAGGCAGAGCCGTACAACCTGACAGCAGCGGAGGCAAAAAAGGCCATCAAGGAGGCAACGCCCATCAACGGGCGACAGATCGATAAGGATCTGAGCATTGAAAAAAATCTGAATGAGGGTCTCAAGGATCTGCTGGATCGTGGCTTTGTGCTGCGCAGCGAGGCGGAGAGCTTTTTGCGGATGACGCCCGAGGAACAGAGAATCGCTGCCCAAATGCTGCAGCAGCTCTATGCTATTGCGTACAACGGCCCGGGCAGCGCAGCCATTGAGGACGAGAAAAAAGCGATTCGCGGGCGGTTCGTGGATGCACTGCGGACGGTGGCCGACACCAGCAGTATGCAGGATGCCCACGAGGTACTGGTCGCTGCGGTGTTCACGGTCCAGAAGGAGATGGCGTGTCTGAAGGAGACCATCCGAAAGGTCAAGACCATCCCGCAGGAGCAGCCCGCCGCGCAGGTCGAGCAGACAGAGGTCATCCGGGAGGTCAGGGAAAAGACCGCCAGTGCCAAGGCACAGAGCAAAATTACGGGCAAGCTGTCCAGTCAGACAAGCCGCCTGGAAACGATGCTGCGCAGGAAAAACCCCGAGAAGCGCCTTGCAGAAAAATATACCCACGAGGAGCGCCGGCAGGCCATGAAGGAGCTGGACGAGATGATCGCCACGGCCACGCGGCTGCGGGAAATAATTGCAAAGGTGGAGCGCAGCGCCGATGAAGCCCAGGAAGTATAGGCTGCGTATCCGCCTGCACCGCAAGATTTACGACCTGCTTGAGATGGAAGCATTGTGGCAGGACAGTAAGATCGGTACGCTGGCCAACCGCATCTTGCAGGAGGAGCTGGCCAAACTCCGGCAGGCCGGACTGGACCACTGCGTGTGCGGGGATGAGGACGCAGCATCCGCGCGGCGCATCGAGGCAGAGAAGCACCCCGAGCGCTATTACATGCTGCCGTCGTTTGACTGCCGCGAAAAGTATATGCCGACCCATGGCCGCGGCCTTGACACGAAGGGACAGGTCACGCTGCTGGTCACAGCGGAGCAGCTGCAGCTGATCGACGCGCTGTTTGACCGGGAAAGCGGCTGTGTCCGCGGGCTTTACTCGGAATCCCAGGGGCAGACGGTCAAAAGCTACCGCTATCAAATCGTGGGGCTGCTGCTACACAATCCCTTGCTGCAGGAATTACAGAAGCAATAATTGCTACAGAAAAGGACTCGCAATGGATTTGCGGGTCTTTTTTTATAGGAAGTTTGTGGTAGGGCAGGGGAGAGAAAAGGGTATTGCGAGAGAATTTCTTAAAAAATGAGAAAAAGTAAGAAAAAGCACCTGCTTTATTATATAGAGAATGTAGGGGCGAACATTGTTCGCCCGCCAACCCGGTGCAGCAAGGCTTTTCCGGGAAGGCCTTGCACATAGCGCGCGGGCACGGGCGAGCAATGCTCGCCCCTACAGAGTTTTATAACGGCAGAATGATTTACAAACAGTAATAGTAAATTAAATGTTTCCAAATTGTACTTTTAATGGCCTGTATTGCGAGAGACTTTCTGCAAAAAAAGAAAAAAATCAGAAAAAATCTCCGCCTTGCAACTGCGTTTTATATCTGCTACAATAGCGGTAAAAACAGGGGAGGTCTGCACATGGAACCGGAAAAGCTGTTGGAGGCGCTGCACACAGCGGAAAAGCTCAAGGACACAACGCGGCATTGCTATACATCGAAGGGACGGCATGAGAGCGTGGCCGAGCACAGCTGGCGCATTGCGCTGATGGCGTTCTGGCTGCGGGATGAATTTCCGCAGGCCGACATGGACAAGGTCATCCGCATGTGCCTGATCCACGATCTGGGCGAGTGCTTTACCGGGGACATCCCGGCGTTTGACAAGACCGCCGCCGATGAGGCCGCCGAGGAAGCACTGCTTTCCCGCTGGGTCGATTCACTGCCCGAGCCGGTCTGTACCGAGATGCGGACGCTGTACGCGGAGATGGCCGCCTTGCAGACGACGGAGGCCAAAATCTACAAGGCGCTGGATAAAATGGAGGCCATCGTCCAGCACAACGAGTCCGCGATTGCGACCTGGGAGCCGCAGGAATATGCGCTGAACCTGACCTACGGCGTGGAGCAGTCGCAGTTCTCTCCCTATATGCAGGCGCTGCGGGAGGCCCTCCGGCAGGAAACGCTGCGCAAGATGGAGCAGGAGGGCGCGACACCGCAGCCGTGAGAACGGTATAAAAAATCCTCCTGGCGGGCAGAATAGAAGGTGATGATTCTGCCGACAGGAGGAAACCAAATGCGAGAAATGTTCTGCTTTCAGTGCCAACAAACGGCGCATAACACCGGCTGCGACGGCAAGGCCGGTGTCTGCGGCAAAAAGGCCGACACCGCCAACTATCAGGATGAGCTGATCGGGGCACTTATCGGGCTGGCGCGGGCGGCGCGGGCTGGGACACCGACACCGCACACCGATGAATTGATTTTGAAGGGCCTGTTCACGACGATCACGAACGTGAACTTCAACAACGAAACTATCCTGCAATGCAAGGCGGAAATCGAAAAGGAAAAGGCTGCCGTCGGCCCCGGGCAGCTTGACGATTACGACCTTGCCGCGCTTTGGGCGGCGGGGGAGGACGTGCGCTCGTTGAAATCGCTGATCCTCTTTGGGCTCAAAGGCATGGCGGCCTATGCGTACCACGCCCGCGCACTGGGGAGAACAGACCCCGCTGTGAACGCCTTTTTCTATGAGGCACTCGAGGCCATCGGCGCAGAGAAAACGCCTGACGAGCTGCTGGCGCTGGTGCTGAAAACCGGAGAAGTCAATCTGGCCTGTATGGCGCTGCTGGACGCAGCCAACACCGGCGCATACGGTGACCCCGTGCCGGTCACGGTGCCGCTGACGATTGAGAAGGGCCCCTTCATCGTGGTCAGCGGCCACGACCTGCACGATCTGAAGCTGCTGCTGGACCAGACCGCGGGCAGGGGCATCAACATCTACACCCACAGTGAGATGCTGCCCGCCCACGGCTACCCGGAACTGAAAAAATATCCGCACCTCAAAGGCAACTTCGGCACGGGCTGGCAGAACCAGCAGTCAGAGTTCCACAACATCCCCGCGCCCATCCTGTTCACAACGAACTGTCTGATGCCGGTGCGGCAGAGCTACAGTGACCGTGTGTTCACGACGTCGGTGGTGTCCTACCCGGAGCTGACCCACATCGGGGACGACAAGGATTTCACCCCGGTCATTGAAAAGGCGCTGGAATGCGGCGGCTACCCCGAGGATCACCCGATGACCGGGATGAACGGCGGCAGCACGGTCATGACCGGCTTTGCCCGCAATGCGGTGCTGTCCCACGCAGAGCAGATCGTCCGGCTGGTCCGGGAGGGGAAGATACGCCACTTTTTCCTGATCGGCGGCTGCGACGGTGCAGCACCGACGCGCAGCTACTACACGGACTTTGCACGGATGACGCCGCCCGACACGCTGATTCTGACGCTGGCCTGCGGCAAGTACCGGCTGAACGATATGGATCTGGGCAGCATCGAAGGCATCCCGCGCGTTCTGGATTGCGGGCAGTGCAACGACGCCTACAGCGCCATTCGCATTGCGCTGGCGCTGGCCGAGGCGTTTGGCTGCGGCGTCAACGACCTGCCGCTTACGCTGGTGCTGTCGTGGTATGAGCAGAAGGCTGTCTGCATTTTGCTGACGCTGCTGTATCTGGGGCTGCGCAATATCTACCTTGGCCCCACGCTCCCGGCGTTCGTCTCACCGAATGTACTGGACTTTCTCGTTAAGCAGTACAACCTGACGCCCACGGGCGACCCGAAAACAGACTTGGAAAAGATACTGAACCGACAATAACAACATCCGCCGTGCAGAGAGACACCTCTCTGCACGGCGGATGCTTTTTTGCGGCTTTTGGCTTATTCAGGCAAATGGAAGTTTACACCTTCACCAGCTCATACGCCTGCGTGCCGATGCCAAGGGCCTCGGAGGTGTCGATGGTGTGGGTGCCGTGGCGGCTGTTGACGCGCTCCATAAAGTGGTCGCGGCCCGGGTCGTTGCTGTTTATGACCAGATCGATGCAGGCGCGGTCCAGCGCGACGGGGTCAAGGCTCGAGAGGATGCCCACATCGTTCATGCAGGGGTCCTCGGCCACGGCGCAGCAGTCGCAGTCAACGGAAAGATTCTTCATGACGGCGACATAGGCAATCTTGCCCGCAAAGTGCTTTGCCACAGTGGAGGCGGCGTCTGCCATGGCTTCAAGGAAGGTGTCCTGCTCGGCGCAGTTCTCCCACAGGATGTGCTGGTCGGTGACCTTGCCGCCGGTATGGATGTACGTCTTGCCGGCGCTGGACGCGCAGCCGATGGACAGCTGCTTGAGCGCACCGCCGTAGCCGCCCATCGGGTGACCCTTGAAGTGGATGAGCACGAGCATACTGTCATAATTCTCGATGTTCTTGCCCAGATAGTTGACCTTGAGGACCTTGCCGTTCTCGACGGGCCATTCGACGTCCGGACCCTCGGCGTCCATGATGTCAACATCAAACAAGTCGCTCCAATGATGCTTCTTCATCAGTTCGATGTGCTTGGGCGTCTCGTTGCGCGCGCCGCCGTAGGCTGTGTTGCACTCAACAACGGTGCCGTTGACGGCGTCGATGACGGGCTTCATAAACTCGGGGTGCAGGTAGTTCTGGTTGCCGTCCTCGCCGCTATGGACCTTGACGGCCACCTTGCCGGGCAGCTCGATGCCCAGCTGGCGGTACATCTTCACAACGGCTTCGGGGGTGAGTTCGTTGGTGAAATAGACAGTAGATTTAGCCATAATAGGGGACCTCCGTTTAAAATAGTAGCGTGATAAAAGGCTTCCCCCTCGGGGGAAGCTGTCCGCGGAGCGGACTGATGAGGGCAAAGCATGCGATTGCTGCCTGTTCACGGGTGGCCAACGGAGGGCTGCCCCTCATCCGGCCTCGGTCGGGGCCTCGGCCACCTTCCCCCTCGGGGGAAGGCTATTGAAACCGCAGCGGCGGTTCCGGCTCGCACCCTTACTTTTGCCTTTCTGCTGTCTCTAGCATAGCATGAAAGCCGGGTTTAATGTCAAGTGGTTTTGCAAAAAATGAAGCAAAAGCCTTGCAAAACACGACAAACTGTGCTACTGTAAATTTGTACAAAAGGGGAGCTTGCGTAAAGCGGGCTGAGAGTGGGCTGTTTCGCCCTGACCCAAAAGGCAGCGCCGCCGCGGTGCTGCCTGAACCTGATTTGGATAATGCCAACGTAGGGAGATACCGTAGCACTGCGCTTCTTGTGAGCTTTTGTGCGGATATGTCTTTGCAGGCGTATCCGCATTTTTACTTATAAGGAGCGTTTTTTATGCTGGGAACCTGTCTTGAAAATGTGCGCAACACTGTGCCGCTGGTGCACAATATCACGAACTATGTCACGGTCAACGACGTGGCCAACATTCTGCTGGCCTGCGGCGGCAGCCCGATCATGTCCGACGAGCCGGAGGACGTCGAGGACATCACGTCGATCTGCGGCGGCCTGAACATCAACATCGGCACGCTGAACCAGCGCAGCATCGAGGGCATGTTCCGCGCGGGCGCAAAGGCGAATGCCCTCGGCCATGTCGTGTTGCTCGACCCCGTTGGCGCGGGCGCGTCGGCCCTGCGCACAAACACCGCCGTCGAGCTGATGGAGAAGATCAAATTCACCGTCATCCGCGGCAATATCTCCGAGATCAAGACGCTGGCGCTGGGCAGCGGCACGACGAAGGGCGTTGACGCTGACGTTGCGGACGCCGTGACCGACGCAAATCTGGACAGTGCCGTCAAATTTGTCAAGGACTTTGCGGCCAAAAGCGGCGCTATCGTCGCCGTCACCGGTGCCATCGACCTTGTCAGCGACGGCACGGCCTGCTATGTCATCCGCAACGGACGCCCCGAGATGGGCAAGATCACCGGCACGGGCTGCCAGCTCTCCGGCATGATGACGGCCTTCGTCGTTGCGAACCCCGACAATAAGCTCGAGGCTGCCGCCGCGGCGGTCTGCGCCATGGGTCTGGCGGGCGAGATCGGCTGGAGCCGTATGGCCGAGGGCGACGGCAACTCCCCCTACCGCAACCGCATCATTGATGCCATCTACAATATGGACGGTGCAACGCTGAATGGGGGCGCCAAGTATGAACTGCGATAAAAATGATCTGCTGCTCTATGCCGTCACGGACCGTCACTGGCTGGACGGGCGCAGGCTTATCGACGTTGTGCGCGAAAGCCTTGACGGCGGTGTGACGATGGTCCAGCTGCGCGAAAAGACGCTGGAGGAGGGGAAGTTCCTCGAGGAAGCGAAGGAGCTGCAAACGCTCTGCCGCGAGCGCGGTGTGCCGTTCCTTGTGAATGACAACGTCGAGATCGCCCGCGAGATGAACGCAGACGGCGTGCATGTCGGCCAGAGCGATATGGAGGCGCAGGACGTCCGCGCGATTTTGGGCCCGGACAAGATTTTGGGCGTCTCCGCCCAGACCGTGGAGCAGGCCGTTCTGGCCGAAAAGCACGGCGCGGATTACCTCGGCGTCGGCGCGGTGTTCCCGACCAGCTCGAAGGACGACGCCGACGATGTGAGCTATGAGACGCTCAAGGCCATCTGCGGGGCCGTGTCCATCC
>ULSR01030856.1_pt1 | contig 12145 bp, 8 predicted proteins | sample 1956861 | NCBI WGS metagenome assembly ULSR01 (sample SAMEA4835713, study PRJEB28245) | human gut metagenome | biome: gut microbiome; material: fecal sample | place: Denmark | collected 2008 | reverse complement strand
TCCTTATAAACAAAGAAGCTGACCTTTTGGGTCAGCCTCTTATCTTTTTTGTTTGTGAGTTTTAGAAATCAATTTTACCAGACTCCAGAGCAGGAGTGCTCCCAAAAATATCACTAAAAGCACTTTCGTGCTGCGGCTTGATGGAGCAATATTGTCAGAACATTGGCTCCTGTATGAATGATATAGCGAGTCTGCGGACAGGCACTTTATCGTGGAGTCATTCTTGGAATAGGACATGAGTATCTGCCTGACAGCCGATGTTGAGTTCAATGAATCCTCCTCGAAAACAACGTTTCTGCTGGATTTCAGGCTTATGATACTCTCGTTTATGACAGAAAAGTCTTCCGGAACATGTATTGCAACTCTGCCAGCATTCGTCTCCACCTCGATCATGTACTCGATTTTCGGACTTAAATCCTTCGAGATGAAAGCAATGTCGTAAACCTTTTCGGCAGGTTCTCTGATTGCCATATTTCTGCATGAGTCGGGAAGAATAAGTACAGGCATCCCGAGCCGGACCTGTGGCTTCAGATCCATAATGTCCTCATTGGTCATTCTGATGCAGCCCTCAGTGCATCTGCTTCCTATGGATTCCGGAAGATGAGTGCCGTGTATTCCTATGTCATAGAAGTTTGGAATGTCCAGCCTGAAAAACCATGGCCCATAAGCATAGAGAACTGGCCCTTTTCCATCTTGAAAGTCGTGCACAAGACAATTTGAGTACAGAATCTGATTTATATGAAAAAGCCCTTCCGGTGTTTTGTGGTCTCTGAATTCCCGTTTGTTCCCATAATTCTCAGCACACGCGATGCCGTATTGTCTCTCAACGTTTCCAAGGCTGTCAGCCAAGATGAGCGTGAAATTTGCTTTGTCAATGACGATGAATGGACCGCCGTGAGGAATATCTAATCTGTCAGTGGTAGTGCCTCGCATTGACACGAACGGCAGGAGCAAAGTGAGCAAAATTATGAGAATAGCCTTGCGGAACATACCGGAAAATATTATTTGGAAATACTGCGGATTCCCCTGATTGTCCTGAATATGTCCGGGATGATCAGAATCGGTGACGTGAAGAGAAGGATGATTCCCCAATCCTGGAGAGACAGAGCTTCAACATTGAAAGCTGGGCCGCAAAAATTCACGATAATGAACTGGCCGGCGAGAATTACGAAAGCGATGATGACAAATCCGCGTCCGATGGCTTTCTTTCCTTCCTTCGGGTTCTTGAACAGCATGACCAGATCGCCCAACAGACTTCTGCCAGTCCTGAAGAACCTTGCATTGAACAGATTCCAGAACTGCAGCACAACGAAAATTGAGAAGAAGATGCCTTTTTCGTAAGTGGTCAGGACATTGTCCGCAGTGTGGCCGGACAGGAATTCCGTGAAGAATGACTTCAATGCTTCTTTAGAGAAAAGGCCGCTCATGCTGGTAATGTCCAGATGCCAGAGGACCTGCCACAGAAGAGCCAGGTATATGAAGAAGCAGATGCTCACGGAGAATATCGACTTGGCCATCTTTCTGTCGATTATATGGCTCTTTGGACTACGTGGCTTCTCGTTCATCACTTTAGGATCGGCAGGCAACGAAGACAGAGCCATGGCCGCGAATGTATCCATAATCAGATTCACCCAAAGCATCTGTGTGACTGTCAGCGGGGATTCCATTCCGATGAATGAACCCAAAAGCACCACAAGGCAGGCACATACGTTGATTGTCATCTGGAAGAGAATGAACCTCTTGATGTTCAGATAGATGGAACGTCCCCAGAGGATGCCCGTATTGATGCTTGAGAACGAATTGTCGATTATGGTGATGTCGCTTGCCTCTTTTGCCCTTGCCGTGCCGTCTCCCATTGACAAACCGACCTGAGCCTTTTTGAGTGCAGGAGCGTCATTGGTCCCGTCTCCTGTTACAGCGACCACTTCGCCCATCCTTTGCAGCAGGGTGACAAGCCTGGCTTTGTCTTCCGGCTTGGCTCTGGACAATATCTTAAGGCGCGGAATGATCTTCATGGCCTGTTCATCCGACATCTCCTCAAAGGATTGGCCGCTCAATGTTAGGTCCTCCTCTCCATCATTGATGATGCCCAATTCACGTCCTATCTCATTGGCCGTCACTGCCACGTCGCCGGTAACCATTATTACCCGAACGCCGGCTTTCCCCTGACACATATCTATAGCGTCTTTCACATCAGGACGAACAGGATCGGCTATCCCGACCATTCCGACGAATGTGAGATCGCCTTCATTTTCGTCAGGGTCAATGTATTGCGCGGCAAATGCGAGCGTTCTCATCGCTTTGCTTTGCCACCCGTTCAGCGTGTCCTTGATGTTTTCGGCAGTTGCACCCTCAGGGAAAGCGGTGCATCGGGAAATGATAATCTCAGGGGCCCCTTTCAGCAGCCGGATCTTTCCGCCTTTCACGTCAGGATTCTCAATGAGCGTCTCCATACTTTTCGTCAATGAGGAGAAACTCTTCCTGTCCAGTATAGTGCAATCTTCTCTAATCGGAAGATAATCAATGCCTTTCTCTTCTTTTAACCACATCAGCAGTGCTCCTTCAGTCGGATTGCCGATAGCCTTGACATTGCCTTCTTCATCCTCGGACAGGCCGGCAGTGGCGTTTATCGCAATGCTTCTGCTGATAATGTCATCGTTTCCGAAGAACTGTGATTGAAGGACTTTCATCTTGTTTTCTGTGAGTGTGCCGGTCTTGTCAGTACAGATGACCGTGGTCGCTCCCATTGTTTCGCATGCGTGCAGTTTCCGGACAAGATTCTTCTCCTTGAGCATCTTCTTCATGCTCAGCGCAAGACTGATGGTAATGCTCATCGGAAGTCCTTCAGGAACAGCCACCACAATCAGGGTCACAGCTATCATTATCGAACTCAGCACGTATTCCAGAATCTGGACTATGTCAGTGTTGTTGTCAATGTTCCCGTCCAGGAAGAAATAATAGAAAAGTCTCCCCACTACTATAAGGCCGGCAATGATGTAGCTCACATTAGTAATCATATTGCCCAGATTGTCAAGCTGTTGCGAAAGGGGAGTGGTGACTTCCTGTTCTTCCTGAATCAGTTTTGCGCCCTTTCCTTCCTCCGTGTCGGTTCCGACAGCAGTCACGCGACAAACACACAGCCCCTCGATAATCGTGGAGCCGCGCAGGACCATGTTCGCCGGGAAAGTAGTATCTTGTTTGCCTTCAGGTACAGTTACATATTTGTCAGCATAGAGCTCACCGGTGAATATGGATTCATCCACCTTCAGGGAAGCAGCTTCAAGGACAATGGCATCCGCAGGCACCTCATCTCCGCTTTCTAGCTGGACAATATCACCTACGCATATATCGCATTTGCGTATTTCGTAGAACTGTGTATGTCTGCCGTTGCTGGACTTGCGGATTACCTTGACCGGTCTTTCATCCTTGACCTTGTTCAGCACTTCAAACTCTTTCTCGGCGCGTACCTCAAATATGAAACCGATACCGGTAGCAAGCAGAATCGCCACAAGTATCCCGGCAGGTTCTATCAGGGATGATGCCGGTTTTCCAAGCCAATACACCTCATATACGGATACGATTACCGAAAAGACCAATACTACGAGCAGAATGATTATGATCGGGTCCCTGAACTTGTCCAGGAACTTCTTCCACAGAGATTCTTTTTCCGCTTCGGGTATAATGTTCTTTCCGGCTCCGTTCTCCACTTCCGGAGAGCCTTGCGCAAGGCAGCTTGATATGTATGATCTATTCATTTTCCAATTTTTTACAATGTTTTCTGTATCTCCATCTGAAGAGAAGTCCGGCTGTCGTCAGACCGAACGGAATTCCTATCCAGACACCATGTACACCTAATCTTGAGATATCACCAAGATAGTAACTCAGAGGAATACTTATAAGGACGTAGGCGACAAATGCTATTATCATCAATGGCTTGGTTGCTTCAATTCCTCTTAGCGCATTGCCATAGGTAATTTGCATGCAATCTCCGATTTGGTATAAGATAAACCACGGAAGAATAGCTTTCATCACGATTTTAACCTCGCTGCTGGTTGTGAAAAAAGATGAAAGCGGGTCAAAAAAAATGTATAACAGCAAAATGATCCCACCCACTACAATCAATCCGAATGAAAATGCTACACGGGATATCTTTAGCATTGACAGGGTGTTGCCTGCACCTCTGCATTGACTTATCAATATGCATCCGGCCGCTCCGATTCCGTATAATACTTGGAAGCAGAGTGTGGAAATTGTGTACATGACCTGATGTGCCGCGAGTTCATTGGCTCCAATCCATCCCATAAAGATGGCGCAGACACCGAAGATGGAGATTTCCAAAGACAGTTGGATGCTTATGGGAAGTCCCAGCAGAAACTGGTGCCGGATGCCGGAAACAGTCGGCTTCATTTCTTGAGCCGAAGCCTCCGCTCTTAGTTTTTTCTGAGCAGGGGAGAGCCAGATAATAAATAGAAGAGCTGCAAACTGCAGGAACCTTGAGATGAATGTGGATATTCCTGCCCCAAGAAGTCCCATTTCAGGAAAGCCAAATTTTCCGAATATCAATATCCAGTTAAGAAGGATATTTTGCAGGTTGGCTGCAAGCATTATCCACATTGAAATGCCTGTTTTTCCAAGTCCGTCCATGTACTGTTTCAATGCCAAGAATGACGTCATGAACGGAACTGACGCGATGAGTATCAGAAAATATGGTTTGGCATATTTGAGCAAGTGCTGAGGCTGTCCGAGTATCTCAATGTTGTACAGCAGCAAAAGCAGCATCCCGGCACAGACAAGGCCAATGACCAAGTTTAGAATCAAGCCTTCGCGCATTGACCTTATAATGCTTGAACTGTCATTTTTGCCAAAGGCGCTTCCTACAATAGGCGTCACGGCATAGGACATTCCTAAGGTGAAGAAAATCACAAAAAGGAAAATGTTGTTTACCATACCGGAAGCAGCGAGTTCATCGGTGCTGTGGTTTCCGACCATCATAGTATCCGCAAACTGTTGGGTAATCGACCCCAGTTCTCCTATGATTAGGGGAACACCCAATATGATGATGCTTTTCAGTATCTGTCTGGTCGATAACTGCCTAGTCTGAATGTTTGTGGCGATTGTCATAGCACAATATTCCTATGTGTCATGACAAAGGTATTGAATTATTTATAAGGAAGATACGGATTGCAACGTTGCAAATGAACGCTATAATGACCGCCAGTTTTCACTATCAGTCATTTGTGTTTCCTTGCCGTTGTCCATGACATATACGAGTTCCGGGGGAACCGGGACATAATAGACAGAATTACCATTGACGTTGCGCAGTTCAGGGATGAAGAGATTCAAATTGGAAACGGTGCCTTGAAACTTCCTGAGTTCCTTTTTGATTCTTGAAACCAGGATTCTGTCCTTATAGTCTTCAGAATCATCCCTGTTGCCGACGCGTGCATATATGCGGTTGAACATTGACAAAATCCTGTCTTTGTCCTCTTTTCCCGGGTATTCTCTCCAGTCAAGCCCGTTTCCGAAGACGGATTGCTGTATCATCAGAAGATACAAAGCTGTTGCAAGTGGAGTCAGTTTGACTTCCTCGCTGTCGGCTGTGGCTTCAATTGCTTTGAATACTATGGTCGGCTGCTTTCTGTCAGCAAGATTGATGACCAGTTTATAATCTACGCGTTCTCTGCAGAAGGCGATCAGGTCGAACAAGGACCTGTGGAAACCACTGTATTTGAATTTGTTTGATGTCGGGTGTATCTCAGCAATACAATCCCGTGTCACTATCTTTTTATAATTGTCGATGAACGTTGTAATCTGCTCCAGAATGTCCCCTTCAAGTTCTATTCTGAGGAAATTGGAAAATGGCTGGCGTTCACTTTCTTCCTGATTGTATGCATCTACAACATATGATTCACCTGTCTTGAATAATAGTGATGGCTTGCATCCTATGACATTGACACCGACTTTTGCATACAATATCTCTCTGCAGAAACGGGAAGTGGTAATGGTGCAGAGATTGTTCAGGATGGAAGATGCCGTTGCGGAGGGTATGGATGGTATCATATAGGTGATTACGTTCCTCAGGTAATCCTCTCCCATGCTTTTGTACTCCTCAGCTATTTTGGGAATATAGACGAAGTCAAATCCGGCTTGGTTGAATGCTTTGCAGATGGCCTCAAGATTTTCATAAATGTAACTGCTTTCCGCCGTACCGTCCTGATTTTCAATGTATATGACTTTGAGATTGTCAATGTGGCTTGAGTCTGATGGTATGGAAAAAACTTCTCCCTTATCTTCAAGTACGAACAGGGCTGCCATTATCTGCAGAGCCTCATTAGGCACACAGGTTCCGTCCGACATCGACAGATCTTTCAAGACTTGTCTGATCTCGGATTTCTGTTCGTCGGACAGGTGTTTGAGCGTATTCAAGGCCCATGCGAAATTCTTTTTCCTGGCTTCCGCCAACATCTCGCGGCTGATACGGAAACGCTCGTTCAGATCTTCAAGAAATCTCATTTCATCGTCTTCAATGATGGAATCGGCTTCTATCAGGTCTGACAATATCCGTGCGAAAGCAATTCGTTGAAGTCTATCTTTCAGGAGCATACTTTACCCTTTTATGAGCTAAGACAATACGGAACCCTAGGTCGTTGTCTGTATTTGTGTCAATCCAATAATTAGGTCGTGTGCAGCGGCTCTCGAATTCATCGAAAAGCCAACTTCCTCCTCGGAATACATGGGCGGAATAGGTATGGTCCTCGCATATCGGATCTGTGACATATCCTTTTTCAGCATATTCTTGGGAATATCGGTTTTGATTTTTATGTTCGTTGTCGGTTGTTCCCATGCAGTAGTTGTAGAAATCTGTCTGATAGTAATCATCTACCCATTCCCAGATGTTTCCGGACATGTCATAGACATTGAATTCTTTACTTACAGGTTTCTTCTTGCCTGCCGGCTGCAGACTGTTTTGATTGAACCATGCCACTTCTTCAGGATCATTACTTCCGCTATACCTGGTATAAGGCTCGAGTGTGGACAAGAATTCATCAATGTTTTCCGGAATTCGTCCGTATTTCTTTTCGATTTCTATCAGCGCTTTGTTTATGTGAGATGTATGTCCGCCTTTGGCAATGTATTCCCACTCTGATTCTGACGGCAATCTGAATTCAATATCGATAGCAGTGCCTTTGCTGTCTTTTGTTTCTGAAATGCCTTTGTCCAAGGAATTGGTGAACAAGCCACAATCTTTAGCTAGTTTGTTGATTGCAGGTAGGAACTTGTCCTGGATATCACGATAACTGATACCTGTCTGCGGATAATCGAATCCTACACGGCTTGCAGGGTTGGTCTTGGCATCCGTTTGCATAACAATATTCCACAATTCCTGAGTTACAGGAACTGAGTTTACCTTCATTTTACGAATCTTGACCACATGATGAGGTGTCTCATCTATATCTGCAAACTCATCTATCCAAGCCTTTGGAAATGACGGAGTGTTCTTTGCCGTTTCTCCGTTTTCTGTTCCTTGGATGAAGAAGCCCTCTTCAGCAAGAACCATAGGGTGCCGGTCAAACCATTCTTTAAGTAGTTGTCCCCGGTCTGATTTCGGCTCTTTCTGTCGTGATAAAGTTGTCGCGAGATTGTCCGCAGCATTTTTTGCAATATCAAATTTCCAAATCAGGCGAAAACCGATGTCATCGGAAGCAAGTATCGGGGCCCAATAACTGTACCAGTAGCCAGGGTCGACATTGTCGCTGTCGCCCATGTCGCATTCGACTCTTCGGAATCTCCAGCTGCCTCCGCAGAAGTAATAGCAATTCTTATGTCCTTCCACTTTTTCGTCTGTCCATTCCCAAACATTGCCGAGCATGTCATAGATTTGGAGCGGATTCTCCTGTTTCCTTCTTAAAGCTCTCGCTTTTACAGTCGATGAGGCCTTTGTCTTCGTGAACCTGATAACCTTGTCCCATTCGTCTTTTTTGATATGTGAAAGGTAACCGGTAGAAAGCCGAGCAGCGTATTCCCATTCTGTCAATGACGGAAGCGAAAAATATAGTCCGGTCTTCTTTCGTAAGATAAGAAGGAATTTGTCAATGTCGTTTTTGGAAATATCCACAGCAGGGAAGTCACGCTCTCTTCGTTTCGGTCTGTTCTTTCCAGTCACCAGATACCACTGGTATTTAGTAAGAGGCGCGTCAGCTATCCAAAAAGAGTGATTGCATACGCACGGTTCCTGTCCTTTCTTTACAGAGCCCTCACTTACGTATCTGAAACTCAATCTGTTTATGTCGTGGAAAAGAAATGCCCTGAGGAGATTGTCTCTGTCCTGATATTTGGTTCGGGTTATCTTGATGGCATTCAGCCATTGTGCGCATAGCAGCAGATTCGGGATATTTCTTATTACATTCTTGTCGTTTTCGGGTGCTGTCGGGTCAATTATGGATAATCTTTCATTTGAACATATATCCAGATGTGCACGGTGACGTTTATTTAATTCGTCCTTTGTCGTGAGCCCAGCTTTATATTTTTGTTTTTCGGAGATGGTCAGTGGCCTGTATCCTGTTGCCAGTCTTTCTGTAAGCCAACGAAGATGCTCGGAATATGATAGGGCATCAACGAGCTCCGGATCCTTTTTTATCACCGTTTCGATTTCTTTCAGGTTGCCTGAATAATCAATGCCCATGGAACGGATTTTTGTAAATATGCTTTCCGCCATGTCAATGTTGGACTGTTTGTCGCTCAGGCCTAAAGCCGCCCATGATTTCTCTATTTCCGGTATTTGAGTTGAATCAAATGATGATGACAGAGATTCCAGATATTCCGAACCGTTTTTACCTTTTGTGAAAACGTAGTTCTGCAATGCTGCAACTGTGTTTTCAAGAGTGTCTCCAGAATATGAACCCTCAATCATTCCGAACGGGAACAGATTTGAATAGCGCTTCCAGTCGTTTTCACCTTCTGCCACTTTATTCAGCATGTCGAAACTGTTGCGCTGATAGGCAAGTACCTGGTTTGCAAATTTGAATATTGTCCCCGGTAAATATAAAGCGGCAGCCATTGATTGCTGAGGATGATTGAAGCAGATGGCAATCGTTAGAGTCTTTTTCTTGTCCTGTGCAATATCTGCTATATACTTCTTTACATTGTCGGAGGCTACGTTCCCTTGGATGAACTCCCATTGGACATCCATAAAGTTACCATAAACTTCGTTCAGATAGGCATATGGCCCGTTTTGATTGAGAAGGGGATCGTTTTCAGGAGTATTGAATGACGTCTCAGAAGAAGCGTAGTCAAGTTTTTCCCTATTGCTGACTACTGTCCTGGATCTGCAAAGACCGAAAAGTGCTTCAAATCGTCCTTTGAAGAATTCGCCCTCTTCTACTGCATGATCGTCAATGAATGTGATGGTAGTCCGTTGGGTAACATCATATTTGAAGTTCGGAAAATGTGATTGGACAGCGGCCTGCAGTCCAAATGCGGTTCCCATCTGGTTCATTCCTAAAATCACGAGATGGACGGATTTGCCATTCTCCCCGATGTTGTCTTTGGTAATGCCTTTTCTCTTACCGTTTTCATCTATATAAGAGTCAATCGGATAATACTGCTGGACATAAGATTCGCCTTTGTTCTCCTTAGGGACAATTGCAAAATTGTCCACGAGGACTTTCTTTGCCCATATTTCGTGCACATTGAAAGGGATGAACTCCAATATCTTGTCAAGGCTCTGATATATGTGGGCGGATTTGAATGCGGTAAAGGTGCTCTGGTATTCAAAATTCACATGGCAGGTCAGTCTCCGTGGCAATGATTTGCCTTTTTTCAGGAGATTCTCATTTACAGTCTTGACATAGGATGATATGAGTTCAAGACAATTGATGTTGTATGCATCGTGGTCTTCCTCATTTTCATAATTAATGTCTTCTCCGAGAACATAGACTTCTATAGCCTTGTTCAGATGCAGGGCTACGATATCTTCCTTGGATGTGCGTTCTGCGTAGTAGAATACTATTTTCCGCTCTTCTTTTTTGTCAAGGCCCAGATCGAGTTTCTCACGTGCACTTTCCACATTCTGACGAGTTTGGATTAGGACATACTTGACGCCTCTTCTTGCCAATGATTGTTTTGCGATAGTTGCGGTCTGTTCATTGACTCCTATGATAACTACATATCTGCCGAAGAAACGATTATAATGTATTAGACCCTGTTTCCATTTGTCAGATTTCTTGGTCAATAGCGTTACAAATGACGACATTACCAGACCGGAAAGGCAGAATATTCCTAGCAATGCAAGTACAAGGGCATACTTTCTCTCTTTGCCGTGAGCGGAAGGAATATTGCCCGGGTCAGCGAACTGGCTGATGATCGCGAAGAAATTGTTCTCCGCGAAAGATGAATTGGATCTGAATGAGACTCCGGATTCTCGAAAGTAAAAGTGTTGCCTTCCGGATAGTTTTCGTATATTGCTTTGTCTGATGTGGATTCGGTAGAGTCCCAATCTACAAGATTCTTCGGATTGATGAACCGCCCGTGTCCGTTGAGAAATCCGATGTGATTGCAGAAACTGATGGTGAGGACCAGACCGATCACGAGTATGCAGCAAAACGACAGGGAACCTAGCCATGACTTGGTTCCGAACAGGAATCTGTCCCTTTCTACCGGATAGAAAAAGTAAAAGGCAATACAGGCGAGAAACAGGATGACGCCAATGATTTCAAGGATAAAGAAGCCCATAGTCCTGTTATAATATTATTCGCATTCTCCAGTAATCGTGACCAAAATATATCATTGAATCGAAAATTTCAAATCCGATGCTTTGATAGTAGGAGACAAGTCCGCTTTTTTGCTTGTCGGCAAGCAGCGTAACATATTGGCAGCCTTTTGATTTGGCTATTTCAACAGCGTCTAAAACCAGTTTCTTGCCGAGTCCCATCTTTCTGTATTCCGGCAGTAGAGCCATTGAATCGAGATAATATTCTCCGGCAAAGCACTCCTGACCTATGGCTTTTAGAATTTCAGGACTTTCATCCCAGCACCTTTCCCAAGTTTTTTCTCTGAGACGCGAGTATTCTTTACCTTCATAAGAGAGTAGTCCGCCAGCTATTTTGCCATCCACATAGACTAGTCTCATTTTATCGTATGAGTACAATGTGTCTGATTCTGAGCATACTCCGAGCATTTTTTCGGAAGCCCTGCCATATTCGTCAAGTGCGGCAAAGATTACCCACGCAACAGATTCTGCGTCCTTTTCAGTCGCATTTTTAATCAAGATATCCATAATTTCTGACAGTTTCAGTGTTTCGTGTAAAGATAATCTATTTTTGCAAAGCGTCAAAATTCTTCGTTATCGCCTACGTATTCCGTCTACCAGCATTATAGCTATCAATCGTGTGAGTACAGCGAGAGCTATGAAATTTGTTCCCATTTCCAACTTCATGACGATGAAATTCGAGTTCATCTTAAAGTTCAGGAGCAGCATTGCAACAAGAAAAACGTCAATCATGTTCCATTTGTCAATGCCCTGCCAGGCGGGAAACTCGTTTCCCGTCACCATTCTTACACTCAGTTCAATGTATTTTGATATTGGCAGAACAAACGTAAACACGAGAATTATGGCGGATATCAGATATTCACCGCTGTCCCAAAACATTTTGATGGAATCAAACAGGGTTACTTCCTGGCTCTTGATCCGGATGCTCAGAACTTGGTACTTGGTGGACATCAGTGGCTCTATCAGACCAAATATATAGCAGGTAATCGAAATGACCAAAATAACTATGGTAATGATGTTCCGCCATGTGATACGTAATGCTGTCGCTTTATATTTACAGGTCGCCATGTTGAAGTCTGTCAATGAATTGTGAGAGGGCTTGGGTGATGTCATTGTAAGTTGCCTCGAAATCGCCAGTGTACCAAGGATCTGCCACGTCACGTGCATTGCCTGTGAGTGACATCAGCAGGGATACGTTGGCGTTTTTCCCGGGGAACATGCGTTCCAGATTACGCAGGTTGTTCCTGTCCATGACGAAAATATGGTCAAAGCAGGAATAGTCTTCCGCCGTTATTCTGCGTGCAGCCCTGCGTTCGAACGGAATTCCGTGCAGGGTCAATGTCCTTTTGGCCGGCGGATAGATGTCGTTGCCGATTT
>ULSR01004037.1_pt1 | contig 12188 bp, 9 predicted proteins | sample 1956861 | NCBI WGS metagenome assembly ULSR01 (sample SAMEA4835713, study PRJEB28245) | human gut metagenome | biome: gut microbiome; material: fecal sample | place: Denmark | collected 2008 | reverse complement strand
CACAGCCGCCCTCGCATGCCATACCCTCGATGAAATCCTCCGGCAGTCTGGCTGCTTTCAGAAGAAGCAGTGCTTTCTTACACTCGGCAGCTCCGTTTGCAACGCATACCTTTGCATCGATCTCATCCTCAGACTCTTTCAGACTCTGAAGAACAGCTGCGGTTACACCGCCGGAATTTGCAAAACGCTTACCGAAGGTGGATGCGATCTGATCATCGTTTGCAGCCGGCTGCAGTACGATGCTCTTCGCTTTCATGATCGCACGGATCTCACTGTAGGTCAGTACATAGTCTGCATTGCCCGGAATCTGCTGATCCACAACCTCAGACTTCTTTGCGATACACGGTCCGATAAATACCGTGATGGCTTCCGGATCTCTTGCCTTGATAAGGCGGGAAACCGCACACATCGGAGATACCGTCGTCGATACACAGTCTGCCAGATCCGGATAGTGCAGGCGTACCATATTTACGAATGCCGGACAGCAGGAGGTAACTTTCTTCTCGCCCGCCTTGTAAGCTTCCGCCCACTCCTCGGACTCGTAAGCTGCCGTCATATCACCGCCGAGACCTACGTCGAAGAAATCGGTAAATCCGAGTTCTTTCATCGCATTCTTCCAGCTTGCCATCGTGATGTCATCCCCGAACTGTCCCTCGGTCGCCGGTGCAGCCATCGCATAGACATGCTTACCCTCGCGCAGTGCGTTGATTACATCTACAATAAAGCTCTTGGAGCCGATCGCTCCGAACGGACAGCTGTGGATACATTTACCGCAGCGGATACATTTCTTCTTATCGATGACGGAGATACCGTGCTCATCGTATGTAATCGCGTTGACCGGACAGCTGAACTTACACGGTCTCTTCAGATGTGCGATTGCATTGTACGGACAGGCCTGCGCACATCTTCCACATTCTTTACATTTTGTAGGATCGATGTGGGAGCGGGTTCTTCCCGGCTCAATCGCACCGAATTTGCAGGCATTGATACAAGCCTTTCCAAGACAGTTCTGGCAGTTCTCCGTTACAATATAACTGGAAATCGGACAGTCCTCACATGCAGAACTGATGACCTGGATCACATTGCCGTCATCAGTCAGACCTGGCGCTTTGCCCTCCGCCAGACGGACTCTCTGTCTGATAATCTCTCTTTCTTTATAAATACAGCAGCGAAACTGCGGTGTCGGACCTGGGATCAGGCTCATTGCGATATTGTCTCTCTTCTCGTCAAGCTCACCGGCAAATGCCAGCTTTGCCACTTCATAGAGTACGTCGTGTTTGATTTTGATCACGTTTTCATCAGCATACATCGTGTTTTACCTCGCCCTTTTCTATTCGTTAATTTTTTAACCATCTTAGACATTATATATTATCTGTATGGAATTGCAAGAGAAACGCATGTATTTCTTTGCGTACATGATGTATACCGTCAAATTGTAAAAAATCCGACTGCTGTTTTGTGCAATATTTTTCTGGGAAGTCCACTGTACTGTTACTTTGGTACCTGTTCCATCAGGAACGCCCGCATCTGCTCCTCTTCCCAGATCACGGGAACGGGGTAGTTCGGATTGCCCTCTTTGAGCGCGCGCGCCGCAAGTTCCGGCACGTCCTCCTTGCGCAGCATGGCAAGCTGCTCCGGGATGCCCATGCTCCGGTTCATCCGGCGGATTCTCTCAATAAACGCCTCCGCCAGCACGGCGTCCGTCTCCTTGCTGTTTCCATCCTCCGCCCCGGATGCGCACACTTTCCTCTCCATTCCTGCTCCGGACATTCGCACTTCCCTCTCCGGCTCTGCTCCGGACATGCGCACTTCCCTCTCCGGCTTCCCCCAGGCTGCGCGCACTTTCCTCTCCAGCCTGGCCAGCGGCTCATACACGGCACTCCCGTATGCCGCAAGCACCTTCGGCAGCAGAATCGCATTCGCCTCCCCGTGCGGGACATGGTAGAGTCCGCCGATCCCATGTGCAATCGCATGCACGTACCCGACATAGGCATTGGTAAACGCGATCCCCGCCTCGTAGGAACCGGTCAGCATATTCATCCGTGCCGCCTTGTTCGCAGGTTCGCGGTAAGCCGTCAGCAGATTGGCACCAATCAGGCTCACCGCCTTCATGGCATGCGCTTTCATTTTCGGGGAACAGAACCGGTTGCAGTACGCCTCCACCGCGTGCGTCATCGCATCCATCCCACTATAGGCGGTCATATCCGGCGGCAGGGAACAGCTAAGCCCCGGATCGAGAAATGCGTAGCGCGGTATGAGACAGTAATCCATGACGGCATGCTTATAGTGGCATGTCTCGTCCGTGATGACAGCCGCCCGCGTCACCTCCGAACCGGTTCCCGCCGTCGTCGGCACCGCAAGAAGGAGCGGCAGCTTTTTGTGGATCTTAAGCATCCCGCTCATTTTTCCGACCGGGAGATCTCTCTTTACAGCGCGCGCTCCCGCGACCTTGGCGCAGTCTATGACAGAGCCGCCTCCGATGGCAAGGATCGCCTCACAGCCGGATACCAAAAAACATTCCGCTGCCGCCTCCACCTCCGCCACGGTCGGATCGGGCGATACACCTGTGTATAACACCGTCCGGATGCCGGCATCCTCACACTGCGCCAGAAGCGGCGCGACCGTCCCGCGCCGGATCGTTCCCGGCGTGGTAATGACCTGCACCCCTTTTATCCCGTGTGTCTTCAATAATTCCGGTATCCTGGTGATACACCCGTCCCCCTGCACCAGCGTCTGTCTTCCCGCAGGAAACAGGGAAAGCATCCCCGCGCAGAGCGCCTGATAGACGCGGTATATGGCATGTTTTCCATTCATCTTATTCCTCCTGCCCTTATGCTTCCCCATCTTTCTGCAGGGCATACTTTTTCACATAATGATAATGCTGGATCGCCACATTGACCGGAGAGAGCGTTGCCGACGCGCCCGTCGCGCGCACATGCAGACAGCAGACCGCCGCCTTTGCCACAAGCGCCTTTAACGCCTCCACATCATCCGCCGTTCCCGCGGATACCACAACGCCGACACGCGGCACAAGCACCGCGCCGTATTTTCTTAAGAGTCCAAGCATATCTCTGCGCACATGAAGACAGCACGGAATCTTCCTGCCGATCATCTGCGCCATATCATCCACCTGCGCCGGGATTCCCCGTCCGCTCGCCGCGCAGAGAAGGACTGCCGGCGTATCGCAGATTCCCACATAATGAAAATGCTTCTGTAAGACGTGAAACAGCTTTTCCTGGCGCTTCTGGTCTTTTCTCGGCTTCTTTTTCGGCTGTCCCAAAATGCTCCTCTTACAGATCTCCTCTAAGAGCATGGCGCGGGAAAACGCCTCCTCCCTGTCCTTTCCGCAGATCAGCACGCCGTGGTGCACCATAAAGACCACCTTTGCTCCTGACTGCATGGCATCGTAGACCGCCCCTGCAAGCTTCTCCGTACTGGAAAGCCCGTATGCCGCTCTCGCGATCCCGCCGAGCTTCTCTGCCTCTTCCTCCGTCATGGCAAGCTGCTCAAAGCCGCAGAGCCCGATCGCCGTGGCATAGGTCTGATGGGTGTGAATGACATACCCCACCTCCGGGAATATCTGATACGCCGCCAGATGCACACCCTTTTCACTCGAAGGCTTATGCGCGCCGCAGCACACACCGTTTCTTATGTCCATCAGCACCAGATCCCGCGCCGTCATCGTCTCATAATCCAGCCCGCTCGGCGTGATGACAAAATGATTCTCGTCGATACGGCAGCTGATATTGCCCCAGGTTCTCGCCACCAGTCCCGCCTGCTGCAGCTTTTTTCCCTCCGCTGCGACAAGGCGTCTCGCCATCTGTTCTTCCATTCCAGTCTCCTCCGCTTCTGCCGGTGCCCGCTGTCACCCGGCTTTTTCTCTATTCTCTATTATCTTCCATCAGAAGCTGTTTTGCAACCGCATGTGAAACATTATATGTCCGAAGTCCCGTCGCATTTAATGCCTCTTCATTCGCCTCGCAGTACAGCTGATACCAGCCCTGCTTTCTGTAGTCCGCCGCGCCGCTTTTTCCCGCATATTTTTCAATTGCCGGCGCCGCATCCGTCGAGAGCGTGTAAAGATAGCTGTAGTCCACCGTCTCCTCCCCGGACGCTTCCCACGAGGTGTGCGTCAGATTGTAAGCGGCGATAAAATAATCCACATGCGAAAAGGAAAATACGAGATACACCGCTCCCACCAGAACAAATCCATACCGGAACAGCGGAAACTGCGGTTTTACGATCTTTGCGATCACGCCAGCCATCAAAAGTGCAATCACCGCCAGTGCCACCAGCACTGACACACGCAGAAACGTCAGTTGGTACGCCCGGATATAGAGAAGCATCCGGCAGGCGCTCGACGCTGTCATAATAAGCGTGCAGCCTGAAATGGCAAGGAGCAGCGCCTTCAATACTCTGTTCTCCTTAAAATAGCTCTGGATGAAAAGCACCGCCGCCAGATTCAGCACACATACGAACAGAAGCTGAAAAAAACCGCGTCTGGCGTACTCCGCATAAGTAACCCCCGCCGGAAGCTGCATGTTTCCGATAAAAAGATACACGATCTGGATTGCCGAAAACAGAAGATACAGCACGGCAATCGGCGCGGTAAACGCAATCGCTATCAGCGGTTCCGCTGTTTTTCCGGCGGAAGGCTTAATGTCTGCCGCGTGCTTTTGTACATACCGCACACCGCAGTAGGAGGATAAGAATCCAAACACCAGCATGAGCAGAATCCGAAGCAGCTTCACCGGGAACCGGAACACTCCCGCAAACCGTACGAGCAAATCTGCAAATACCATGTCCGCAGACATTAACAGGAGCACCAGAACCATCAGACAGGGCACCGCCGCGCAGATCCCGATGAGAACATACCAGCCCGCATGGCTCTCCCTTGTCTTTTTGCTGCGGTAAAATGCTCCGCCATCCGCAAACGGCTTCCCGATAAAGCAGACCGCCCCGCACACCGCCGCCACAATCTCCGCCAGATATTTTCCGAAATTCCACCCGGTATCCTGCGCGAAGTTGTGCAGAAGAATCCCCACAAGCAGCACGAAAATAATAAGATCATTCATCCAGCCGATCCATTCGTTTCCCGTCAGAACGGTAGAGATTCCAAGCAGTACAATCATCCCCAGCACAATGCCATTGTCCCGTCTCTCCTTTTCCCCGAACATTCGGAACACAAAACGTACATACCACACACTCGACGCCACCCAAAGCACCGACGCCAGTCCCATCACATTTTCAAACAGGCATCCCGTGTATACAAGCGCATAGAGCAGGCTGGCGCCCGCCAGCTTCCCGAAAATCTTTGCCCCTTCCTGATTTTCTTCCTCCGGAATCATTTCCTTCGAATTCATTTCCCTACCGATCATGATCTCTTCCATCGCCGTTCTCCTCCCCTTCTTCCTCTACATACTCCAGAATATCTCCCGGCTGACAGCCCAATGACCGGCAGATCTTATCAAGCGTATCCATCCGGATCGCCTTTGCCTTTCCGTTCTTTAAAATCGAAATATTCGCCATTGTAATGCCGACTTTTTCCGATAACTCAGTCACGCTCATTTTCCGCTTCGCCAGCATGACATCTATATTGATCCTGATTGCCATTCTCTTCCTCATTTCCGGACGATCCGCTGCCGTCCTATATTGTCAACTCCGCATCCTGCTTCATCTCATACGACTTATAGATCAGATGGGACAGCGCCGCCGCAAGCACCGCGATCACCACATTGATAAAAATGAGCAGAATCATAAAAATCAGAAATGCCGGTCCAAGCGCCCGCTTTGCCGCGAGGAACAGAATTCCTGCAAACCAGACCACCGCCAGCACAAACGCCAGCCTGCTGATTACCACAAACGACCTTGCATTCTCACCAGAAAAAGAATTGTCGCGTCCGATCTGCACGCAGACCTTCCAGAACTGATAGAGAATGGCATAGCAGAACACCGCAATGCCCCACCCGTAGAGAATCCCCGGAATGCGGAGCGCCGCGTAGTCCGGATATGTCACCGCCATGTCCCATGCCAGATACGGCACCACCAGCCCGAAGAACAACAGTCCCATCCCTGCAATCGAAAGTGTGATCCCCTTTAACCAACCTGCCACCTGTTTCTGACTCATAATTACCTCTTTTCCGCAATCTTACTGCTGTATTTTTCTCACAGCTTTATTATATCCATGTTTTTCCATTTTGCAATATATTTTTATCGTTTTTCGATAAATTCATATCGTTTTAAAGGAATCTTAAGAAAAAATACCAGGAACGGTGTTTCCCATTACGCAAAAAAGAGCACCGATCTCTCGGTACTCTCCAGTGGAAGCAACGGGGCTCGAACCCGTGACCTCTCGCGTGTGAGGCGAACGCTCATCCCGGCTGAGCTATGCTTCCATATCTGCTATTATAGTCCTTTCGCAGAAAAATACAACCTCAATTTAAAAATTCCTCTTTCTCGAGCAAAAGCCGCATGGCCCACGGCGGCACCGCCGCTTCGTCATAGTCCTCCAGAAACAGAAACGCAGTCCGGTAGTCCGGGCGTTTTGCCGGATACCGCCCCTTTCCGTCCGTAAAATAGAGCAGTCCCGCCAGCTCTTTTAATTCTCCCTGTTCCAGAAGATCATTGACATAGGAAAATGCCGGGCGAAAATCCGTGCCGCCCCCGCCAAGGAGTGTAAAGTTCTTAAGAAACACCTCCATCTCCTGCTCACCCGTGATCTTTGCATCGCTTCGCACCGCATTGTCGCACTGTAAAACCCGGATCACGGAACGCGCAAAGAAACTGTCGCTCTGGTGCAGGATGTTTGCCGTCTCGCGCAAAAACTGTTCGACCAGTTCACCGCTGGTGGAATAGCTGGTGTCAATCACGATCACAAACTCGCGGATCTTCTCTACCTCCCTGCTCTCAAGCGGCTCGATAAGCGGCAGATTCCCGTATACCGAAAGTCCGTATGTGTAATAACTCAGATCAAATTCCTCCGGGTCGGCATGCAGTTCCTCGTGCAGCACGGCAAATTTCTGCAGGAAATCCCGGTAGCTTCGTCTGCTTTTCCCCGCCGCAAGCTGCGCCGCCAAAAGGTCTTCACCGTCCTTGGGCTTCTCTCCCCGCCGCTCCTGCTCCATGCGGGTCTGCCTGGCGATCTGATTCCACTTTTTCTGATTGTCCGCCGCAGCCGCACACTTTGCCGCATCGTTCTCCCTCTTCGGCCAATATTTGTGACTGTCCGTGTAAAATTCGCGCGCTAACGCCTGCCATTCCTCACAGACCGGCATTCCCTCCGCCGGCAGCGGGAAATAGCGCTCCCACAAAAGATCGTAGACGACGGCAGCCGACACGCCTTTTTTTTGTTCCCGCAGTTCTTCGTACAGCTTCTGGCGCGTCCAGCTTAAGATCCGTTTCGTACATTTTTTTCCCAGACCGTCAATCGTATATTCCACAGCAACATCACAGGCGAGATTCCACAGCCGCCTGTCGCGGTTCCCCGCAATCCACGGATGGGAGAAAATACAGTGCAGCACTGTGTGAAGATAGGCACGGTTTAGGTACGGTGCATTTTTCTCAAACACACGCAGTATCTGCTCTGTGGAGTAGAACAGATGTCCCCCGTCCGTGGCAAAGCTCTGCAACGACGCATCCGCCTGCGGCACAAGCGCCGAGAATGCGACGTCCAGATACCGCAATTCCAGGTACAGTTCGTTGCGCACATAAGAAAGTATCTTTTCCGCCATCTGCACTTCCCATTCTTCCTGTGTCTGTATATGTCCCATGCCATCTCTCCTCTTCCGGTTTCTTTTTCAAAATACCCTGCATCCGCACGTACTTTTCCGTGTAAAAACAATCTTAAAAATCGTCAAACGAATAGCACTCGTCCGGCGTTTTCTCCGCGAAATACTGCTGCATCAGATGAAGCAGCGCCGCCGCTCCCTCCGCCCAGTCCGCTTCCCCCGCGCGCATGGCACACGCCGCCACGTCCTCCCGCGTCAGAAACTTCCGGCTGCAGCAATCCTCCGCCAGTTCCAGATCCCGGTCATCCGTGATGCGGCGGATGAGATAACCGCTGTGCGCCTTCAGATACTCCTCGTAAAGTCCGCGCGGCGCCTCCGAAAGTTCCGCCGCATAGCGCACGCGGTCGAGTGCCAGCCGTCCCAGCGTTGCCTCCGATTCATCCACACACGCCTGCGGGAAAATCTTATCGTACTGTGCGAAATCGAGCACGTCCTCGCGGAAGCTCTGTCTCGCCCGGAATCCCTCCCCCACAATATTTCTGCCGAAAATATGTGCCGGCGCGATCTCGTCATAGCTCTCATAATATTCCGGAAACAGCAGCTTCGCCCACACGCCGTTTTCGCCGCTTAAGGTCACTTCCAGATCCGACGAAAGCTGTGCCAGCAAAAGCCTGAGCCCCGTCTTTTGCCCGGGGTCCGCATGCAGTAACAGCCGCGACAGGCTCCGGCAGTTCATAAATGCATCGCTCCCCAGCGTGTCTATCCCGCTTCCAAGCTCCAGTTCCGCCAGCTCCGTGGCATTATAAAAAGCAAAGTTTCCGATCTTTTTTATGCCCTCCGGCAGCGTCACGCGCGTTATGTATGCCCCCGCCAGTTCCGCAAGCGCATCGTCTGTCTCCGGTGCGCCGTCTGTCTCCGGCTCCGCCTGCATCTCCCCGTCCGGCGCTGTCTCCGGTGCGCCGTCTGCTCCCGGCTCCGCCTGCATCTCCCCGTCCGGCGCTGTCTCCGGTGCGCCGTCTGCTCCCGGCTCCGCCTGCACATAACTGCACCGGCATTCTGCCGGGAGATGCGCCTGCGCCGCAAAGCAGTAGTCCCCGATCTCCGTAATCGCTCTTCCCTCTATCTCTGCCGGGAAACGCGGCTCCGGCGTCTCGCCAAACGCCCGAAGCAGCCGCGCGTCTCCCTCATTTGTCAGCTCCCAGTATAACTTATAGTTCATCTTCTGCTCCTAATGTAAACTCTACGCTCCATTATACGAAAGGCGTTTTTCTCTGTCAAATCTGCGTCATTCCGCCCAGCAGAATTCCGGTGTTGTCCCGGTAGATACCCGCGAAATCCGACATGGGAAGCGGATTTTCTCCCATCCCGGTCTCGATCGTGTAGCCCGGTCTGTCGTATTCCTGGATAAACCAGTCCTTATACCCGGCATATCCCGACTGCGTGGGCGTCTGCTCCACGGTATAGCCGCTGACACGCCCAAAATACTGCGCAATCTCGTAGGAGCGCGCCGGTTCATAGTCCAGATACTTCCAGTAGATGACCTCCCCCTGCGTGTGATACGCAAGGATCAGCCTGAAATCATGTGATCTGGTAAACGCGTACACCGCCTCGCTCTCGGGCGCCGTCAGGGGTACCTCTCCCACATAATCTCTGGGCGCCGGCTTCGTGTACCCCTGCGCATATTTAATTCTCTTTGCGTTTTCCCAGCCTGCCGGAAACTGTAGATTTAAATCTATGCCCTCGATATTCGCCTTCCATCCGGCCGGAAACGGAATTGCCGGATAATCCGATGCAATCTGCTGCGCCCGCCGGTAATACCCGCCGTCCGTAAGCAGCCCGTTCACCAGATCCACCCCGTCGGGATTGACGAGCGGCACAAGGAAAAGCCGGTACTCCTCAAACAGTTCCGCCGCCGGCACGCCGTAGAGCGCCGTTCCTTTTTCGTACGCCTGCGCATATTCCTCCGCAAATTTGAGCAGAACCGGCGTTGTGATGCTCTCATTTGCATGAAAAGATGCGTTGTAGAATACCTCTTTCTCCCCGTTTCCGATCTCCAGATACGAAATCGACTTTCCCATCACACTTTTGCCGATCTCCCCGCTCTTTAAAAACGGGTAGCGCGCCAAAAGCCCGTCAATCACTGCCGCTGTGAGCAGCGACGTATAAGGCACCTCCACCGACGTTACCGGGTCTTCAAAAAGGATCCGGTTCTCTCCCTCCTCCGTGGCGTATCCTCTCAGATACGGCAGCAGCTTTTCCCAGACAGATCGATCCACCACGCATATGCGGTCCGGCGTGCGGTCGGTCTGCAAAAAATCAGCGAGCGCCCGGCAGGTGTTCGTTCCAAAGATGCCGTCCACCAAAAGCGGATACCCCGCGCGCTTTAACGCCAGCTGCATGTAAGATACCAGGATTCCCCGGTCTCCCTGATACAGATTTTTCAAATTCTCCTTCTTTCCGGCACGAGAAACTCCTCCCCTGCCATACTCCTTCTTCTTATTTTATGCAGACACGCAGCCATTTAGCTGTCACTTTTCCACAGACGCAAAACGGACATGGGTGGAAAAACAGTCCGTGTCTTTCCCTCCATGTCCATTTTAAGATTGTTATAGGGCTCTCCGCCTCCGGTTAGCAGGCTTCGATCTCCTTGATACTGCATTCGTTGCCGGTCACAAGATACGTTTCATAGCTTCCACAATGCGGGCACTGTCTTCCGTAAGTAACCGTCTCATAGGTCTTCTGACAGTCCTCACAGATTGTGACCGCCGGAAGGGACTCAATTTTCATCTCGCACTCTGCGATCAGCGGATTCTTTTTGCGGTAAAATTCCCAGCACTCCGTCAGATATTCCGGCACAATACCGCTGACCTCACCGATGTCCAACGTGACAGATCCTATTTTTTTTAATTCGTTCTCCGCTGCAACCTGATCCAGCGTCTTTGCGATATGAACAATAATTCCCAGTTCGTGCATATGACTCCTCTTAATTCTTGTTGCGCTTGATCGCAAACTGACGCTTTAACGCATACGGTGCAATTGCTTTCAGTTTGTCCTCAGACTTCCACATACGGCTTGCATCCGGCAGATCACGTGTCAGATGGATCGCATCAAACTCACACTTCGTCGTACAGATTCCACAGCCGATACACTTATTCTCATCCACAACCGAAGCTCCGCAGCCGAGGCAGCGCTTTGCCTCTGTCTTGATCTGCTCCTCGGTGAGTGTGCAGCGCAAGTCGCGGAATGTCTCCTTTGCCACGCCGGCTTTTGTGCCCGGAATCTGGCGTTTTGCGTTGTCAAATGTCTCCACGTCGATGTTGTTCTTATCCAGCTCGATGAACTCTCTGCGGTTACGTCCGAGTGTTAAGCTCTGTCCCGGATTGACAAAACGATGCATGGATACAAATCCTTCTTTTCCTGCTGCAATGGCATCGATGGCAAAACGCGGTCCTGTGTATACATCACCGCCGACAAAGATATCCGGCTCTGCGGTCTGATAGGTTACCGGGTCAGCGATAGCTCCGCCGTTCGGTCTGATCTCCACTTTTGTTCCCTTTAACAGATCTCCCCAGACGATGGACTGTCCGATGGAAAGCAGCACGTTCTCGCACTCAACGGTCATCAGATCATTCTCATCATACTGCGGGTTGAAACGTCCGTCCGCATCCTTGACGGAGAGACACTTCTTGAAGACGATTGCCTTCACTTTTCCGTTCTCTGTCAGAATCTCCTTCGGACCCCAGGAATTGTTTACGGAAATGCCCTCTTCCTCAGCCTCTGCCACTTCATCCTTTGCCGCCGGCATGATGTCGCGGGACTCCAGACAGAACATGGAAACCTCACCGGAACCTGCGCGCAGCGCTGCTCTTGCCACATCGACTGCCACGTTACCGCCGCCGACAACGACGGTTCTTCCGGAAAGCTTTGTGCTCTCATCCAGGTTCACGCTTCTTAAGAATTCCACACCGGTCTTCACGCCATCAGCGTCCTCGCCCGGAACTCCGGCCTTGCGTCCGCCCTGTGCACCGATTGCCACGTAGAATGCCTTAAAGCCCTCCTCGCGGAGCTGCTGGATCGTCACGTCTTTTCCTACCTCTACGCCGCACTTGAAGGTAACGCCCATCTGGCGGAGAACCTCGATCTCTGCGTCAATGATATTTTTCTCCAGACGGAACGACGGAATACCGTTTAACAGCATACCGCCCGGACGAGACTCTTTCTCGAATACCGTTACCGGATAACCCATCTTTCTGCAGTAGAACGCTGCGGAAAGACCAGCCGGGCCGCCGCCGACAATCGCAATCTTCTGCGGCAGATCCACGCCGGTTCCAAGATGGTTGACAATCTCCGGGATATAGCGCTTATCCGCATGCATCTCCTGCTCTGCGATGAATTTCTTGATCTCATCGATGGCTACCGCCTGATCGATCGTTCCTCTGGTACATGCATCCTCACAGCGGC
>ULSR01064968.1_pt1 | contig 12246 bp, 10 predicted proteins | sample 1956861 | NCBI WGS metagenome assembly ULSR01 (sample SAMEA4835713, study PRJEB28245) | human gut metagenome | biome: gut microbiome; material: fecal sample | place: Denmark | collected 2008 | reverse complement strand
TCAGACATCGGCTTCGCGCGGTTATGTTTTGTTCAGTGGTGCCAATAAGGGACACGCACAAAAGTCCTAAAATTGTCTGCGACTTGCGGACACCCTCCGTGGAGTGCTCCAAACTTGGAAAGACACGGATCATCACAGATGCAGTCACCGGCTGGTTAGAAATGCCGCATTTTTTGAACAGAATGTTTCATAGGCATTCCACCAGAAATCTGCATGTAATGCTTCCTATCATATTACTTATTGCAAAAGGTCCGATACTTATACGTTATTCTACGCTTCGACCGTGCGCTCTCCCGACTTGATCTCGTCCAGGATTTCCGCTACGGCTTCGCGCTCGTCAAAATGATATTTTACACCCTTGATCTCCTGATAATCCTCATGCCCCTTGCCGAGCAGCACGATCATATCCCCCGGCTTTGCATGCGTCATGCAGTAGGCAATCGCCTCCTTGCGGTCGTCAATCTCGATGTATTTTCCGTTGCTTTTTGCCAGACCGACCTTGATGTCGGCATTGATGTCGCGGATTTCTTCATCGCGCGGATTATCGCAGGTCAGAACGCACAGATCTGCAAGTTCTCCGGTCACCTCGCCCATATCGTAGCGTCTTAACTTGGAGCGGTTGCCGCCGCCTCCATAGACACAAATCAGGCGCTTCGGATGGTACTCTAAGAGTGTCGTCAGAACGCTTCTCGTGCTCACCTCATTGTGCGCATAATCGATAATCATCGAATAATCCTTCGAAACCGGAAGGATCTCCACACGCCCTTTGACCTGAACCTTCTCAAGTCCGTCGAGCACTGCCCGGTCCGGAATACCGGCAAGGTTGCACACCAGCATCGTCACCATCGCATTGTACACAGAAAACCTGCCCGGAATATGCACTTTTACCTTGCAGTCCATGCAGCCGCTCACGGTAAAATGCATGCCGAGTCTGCCGCCCTCGTTGATATAACCGATGTCCGACGCAAACAGATCCACCACCTGGTCTTTCACATCATTTCCCTCTGCGGAAAATGTGCGCACCTGACAGGTGTGTCCCTTTAAAATCTCCTCCCAGTGAGGATCATCCGCATTGACGATGCCGACACGGCACTGCCGGAACAGAAGACTCTTGCAGTACAGATACTCCTCGAACGACTCATGTTCCGCCGGTCCGATGTGATCCGGGGAAAGGTTGGTAAATACGCCGTAATCAAACAAGATGCCCGCCGTGCGGTCCAGTTTCAATCCCTGCGAGGACACCTCCATAACCACATACTCGCATCCGGCTTCCACCATAGCTGCAAACATCCGGTGAAGTTCATAGGACTCCGGCGTCGTATTTTTCGACGGGATGTGCTCATCACCGATCATCGCGCCGATCGTTCCGATCAGTCCGACCTTCTTCCCCGCCATCTCAAGCACACTCTTGATCATGTAGGTCGTCGTCGTTTTTCCCTTTGTACCTGTAATGCCGATCGTGACCAGCTTACGGTCCGGATGTCCGAACAACGCCGCCGACATGTAGGCAAGCGCACGTCTGGCTGATTCCACCTGAATGACCGTGACTTGATCCGGAATCTGCTGCGCCTCATCGGCGCGCTCGACAACGATCGCCGACGCCCCCTTTTTCACCGCATCCGGGATGTATTTATGTCCGTCCGTCACAGCTCCCACCATGCAGACAAACACCGTTCCTTCTGTAATCTTCCGAGAATCATAGATGACATCCCGCACATCGACATCCATGCTTCCCGAGAGACACTCGTATTTGAATTCACTGCAAAGTTCCCTTAACTTCATTTTATCTCCATTCCTGCGCCACAATCGCGCATCTTATGCACTGCTGCTTATCTGCGCCTCTTATCCGATGATGTGTGACGCGTCGATTTCCGACTCGAATACCGTGTGGGAAGGTCCCGTCATGAACAGATGATTCGTCTTTTCATCCCACTCGATGAAAAGCGGTCCGCCGATCTGCTCGACCGTCACTTTCCGGTCTGTCCGTCCGGTGAGGACGCCTGCCACAACCGCCGTCGCACAGCCTGTCCCGCATCCGATCGTCTCGCCGGTTCCTCTCTCCCACTCGCGGATCTTGATGTAATCCTTCCGCACAAATTCCACGAATGTCACATTCGTCTTATTCGGGAAAATGGATGTCATATGTTCAATCGTCTTTCCATAGCCTTCCACATCCAGATCTGCCACAGAATCCACATACATGGCGCAGTGCGGATTCCCCCAGGATACCGCCGTGATGTGGAATGTCCGGTCAAGCACCTGCACCGGCTGCTCCACGAACTCGGGCAGCTCCGTGACTACCGGAATCACTGCGGTGGACAGTCTCGGCTCACCGATGTCCGCGCGGATATTCGATACCAGCCCGTCGGTCACGGTGAGGGTCAGATGCTGCATTCCGCCAAGTGTCTCGATCACAAGATCTGTCTTGTCCGTCAACCTGTGATCGTATACATATTTTCCGACGCTGCGCAGAGCGTTGCCGCACATTTCCCCCTCCGTGCCATCCGGGTTGAACATCCGCATACGGAAGTCCCCTTTCTCGGACGGACAGATCAGTACCATTCCGTCCGAACCGATTGCAAAATGACGGTCACTGACAAACCGCGCCAACTCCGGCAGATTCTTTAATTCCTGATGAATCGCATCAATATACACATAGTCATTGCCAAATGCCTGCATCTTTGTAAATCGCATCTTCTCACCAATCTCCTTTATCAGCCGTTCATTGCGCGATCCAGATCGGCAATGATATCCTCTACGTTCTCAATTCCCACTGACATGCGAAGGAAGCAGTCGGTGATACCGAGCTTCTCCTTGATGTCTGCCGGCGTGTCCTCATGTGTCTGTGTCGTCGGATATGTGATGAGAGTCTCCGTTCCGCCGAGACTCTCCGCGAACATAATCATGTCTACGCCCTTTAAGATCTTCTTCACTGTCTCAAAGCTATCCACGGTGAAGGAAATCATACCGCCGAATCCCGTGGTCTGCTTTCTCGTCACTTCATAATCCTTGTGATCCGCAAAGCCGACATAGTAGACTTTTTTCACCTTCGGCTGTGTGCGGAGCCACTCGGCAACCTTCATCGCATTTTCATTGTGACGATCCATGCGGACTGCCAGCGTCTTGATTCCGCGCAGCACCAGCCAGCTGTCCAGCGGCGCGAGCTGACTTCCGTGGGACTTCATATGAATATGGATCTGATCGGCGATCTCCTCGTTGTCTTTTATTACCACAATGCCAGAGATGGTGTCGTTGTGTCCTCCCAGATATTTTGTGGAGCTGTGTGTGACAATATCCGCGCCAAGCGTGAGCGGCTTCTGGAAATACGGGGTCAGAAACGTGTTATCCACCACCGTGAGTGCATTCACGCTCTTTGCGATCTCAGAGACTGCGTGGATGTCCGCCACCTTCATCATCGGGTTCGTCGGTGTCTCAATGAAAAACATCTTCGTATTCGGTCGGATCGCCGCCTTCACCTCATCCAGATCCGACATGTCTACATAGGTATGCTCAATACCGTATTTTCCAAAAACGTCCCCAATAATGCGGAAGGTTCCGCCGTAAATATCATCCGATAAAATGACGTGCTCGCCCGGATTCAACAGGGAAAAGACAGCCATGTTTGCCGCCTGTCCGCTGGAAAATGCGAATCCCTTGATTCCGTCCTCAAGAATTGCCATCGTGCGCTCTAATTCCTGTCTGGTCGGATTCTCGAGACGGCTGTATGCAAAGCCGGTCGACTCGCCAAGCTCCGGATGGCGGAATGTCGCCGCCTGGAAGATCGGCATGCTGACTGCTCCGGTGAGCGGTTCCGTTCCCAGCGCGCCGTGCACGGCCTTGGACTCGAAATGCAGATTTTCCTTTGTATCAAAATCGGTATAATTACTGAAATTTTTCATATTATTTTCCTCCATCTGTTTGGACATGCGTTTCCTCATATACAACTATTATACAAAACACTTTTTATAATATATAGTCTCAAAGTGCTTTTTATATTGCAAAAAGTGCTTTTTTATAATACAGTAATAGAAAAAGGAGGACGCACGCGATGCCGGAATACAAAAAGGTCGGATACTTAACCACCAGCTTTAAGATGTTTCATTTAAAAGATACTTCCCGCCGGGAGTTTCACTACCACTATCACGATTTTCACAAGATCCTGATTCTTCTCGGCGGTGACGTGACCTACTGTATTGAGGGGCGCACCTACCAGCTTGCCCCGGGCGATATTGTCCTGGTCAATGCCGGGGAAGTGCACAAACCCGAGATCCACTCGGATCTTCCCTACGAGCGCATCATTTTATATGTCTCCCCGGATTTTCTTACGGAGTACGCCGGGGAAGACTGCGATCTCTCCTTCTGCTTTAAGCAGGCGTACCGCGAGCAGGCACACATCCTCCGTCTGCAGGATTCCAAGGGCGGCAGGCTTGGCGCCTCCATCCGCGCGCTGGACGCCTCCCTAAACGACGACGACTATGCTGCGGCGCTGCGTCACCGGCTTTTATTTCTGGAATTTATGATTCAGCTCAACCGCGCCGCCCTGCACCACCACATTGAATTTGTGGGAGACTCCGCTTCCAACGAGAAGATTCTCTCGATTCTCACCTATCTAAACGCTCATCTGACCGAGGATCTCTCGATTGATGACCTGGCCTCCCGCTTTTACTTAAGCCGCTCCTACCTGATGCACACGTTCAAGGAGCAGACCGGCTACACCATCGGCGGCTATCTGCTCACCAAGCGGCTGTTTCTCGCCAAAGAGCTGATCGCCGCCGGTACGCCGATCACGGAAGTATGCTATTCCTGCGGCTTTCAGAATTACTCGACCTTCTCGAGAGCATACAAAAAAAGCTTTGGGGAATCCCCGAGGGATTACCGCCAAAGCCTTTAAGCCATGCCCGCAGAGCGGGCTATGTTCACAGAGCGGGCTATGCTCACAGAGCGGGCTATACTCGCTCTGACATCTCATTCATGAGTGTAGGTATCATCTGTTTCTTACGTGAGATAATGCCGTCCAACAGGATGCCATCCGCATCCTCCTGCTTCTTGAACGCATGCGCCAGAATTTTTCCGGCATCCTCCCCCGCAAATATAATCTTGGAAGATTCCTCCAAAATATCCGTCAGCATGACATATACCATATTTAAACGCTTCTCGCCGAGCACCTGCGGCAGGAACGGGCGGAGCTGTTCTCCGATCTGTTCTAATTCCTCTCCGCTCATGGCGCTGATCTGGGCAACACCGAAATCACAGTCTTCCGTGTGGAAAATCTTAAAATCCTGATAGAAAATCTCTTCGGTCGTCTTGTTCTTGAAATCACTTCCGGCGCGGAACATTTTCTTCGCATGATCCTCAATATCCACATCCGCAATCTCTGCGAGCCGCTTTGCAACGCTCTTGTCAAGCGGCGTGCAGGTCGGTGAGCGGAACATCAGCGTGTCGGAAATGATCGCCGAGAGCAAAAGTCCCGCGATCTCTTTCGGAATCTCCACCCTCTGTTCCTGATACATCTGATAGATAATTGTCGAGGTACAGCCGAGCGGCTGATTCCGGAAATAAACCGGCGATACGGTCTCTAAGCTTCCCAGTCTGTGATGGTCGATGATCTCTAAGATCTCCGCCTCTCCGATTCCGTCCACCGCCTGTGACTTCTCGTTGTGGTCGACAAGAATGATCTGTTTTTTCTGCATATTCATGAGGTTACGTCTGGAAATCATTCCGACGTAGTTGCCGTTTGAGCCGAGCACCGGGAAATCTCTGTGGCGCACCCGCGACATGACATCCTTGACGTCGTCCACATAATCGTCAATGTCAAACGTGACGAGCTCCCGTCTGGTCATGTACTGCTTGATCGGCATACTCTGATTGATCAGACGCGCCACGGAAAATGTGTCGAACGGCGTTGTGATAATCACGCAGTCCCGCTTCTCCGCAAGCTTTTTGACTTCTTCCGCCACCTCGAGACCTCCGCCGATGATGATGCAGCTCGCGTTCGACCGGATCGCCTGCATCTGCGCCTCCTCGCGGTCGCCTAGGATCACCAGATCGTCATCCTCGATATAATCCGCCATGTATTCCGGGTTGGAGGTTGCAATCACAACTTTTCCGCGCACAAAATGTGCATGCTCATTCCCGGCGTAGACCTCACCGTCGATCGTCTCCGCAATCGTCTTGTACTGTGTGCGCGCTTTTGAGAGCACGCAGTTGTCCAGCACGTCCATGTAGGACGTCGCAATATCCTTGGTGACGATCACACCTTCCAGCTTACCGAACTGATTGGTGACCGGAAGCGTTACAACCTCCAGCTTTTTCATCAGCTCCCATGCCCGTTTCAGCGAAATCTGATTGCTGACACCGGCCGTCTTGCGGATATTGATATCCTTGATCTGTGCACCGGCATAGGTCACAAGCGGCGGTTCCTCCACGCCAAAGCGCTCTAACACGTAGCGGGTCTCCTCATTCACCGCGCCCGCACGCTTTGCCACATAAGTCTTCTTGTCCCCGCTCTGGTTTTTCAGATATGCATAAGAAATCGCGGCGCATATCGAATCCGTATCCGGATTCTTATGCCCCACGACCCACACTTTCTTTGATTCTGTACTCATATGATCTTCTATTCCTTAAAGCTAAAAATTAAACACACCGAGAGAATACAGGATGAATCCGATCAGAACAACAAAGTTCAGAATTGCAAACCAGGAAAGACATTTGACATATCCCTTCACCGATCCGACTCCCTGCTCCATCTCGTCCATCTTCTCGATCTTGGAATCAAATTCGTTGAACAGATCCTGAATGTTGCGGTAGCACTTCACGTTCTCCGAATGTACCTTCTCGGAGAGATCTGTCTTGATGGATTCCAGCTGTGCTGTCGCATTCTCAAGCAGCGCCTTGACCTCGGCGATCTGTCCCTCGGAAAGCTTCTTGTTCGCGATTGCCTGCTCCTCCAAAAACTGCTTGTTTGTCGCAAGCTGCTCCTCGGAAAGCTTTTTATTTGCAGCAATCTGATCCTCATTCAGCTTGCGGTTCGATGCAAGCTGCTCCTCGCTCGCACGCTTTACCTCCGCAACCTGCCCCGAGATGCTTGTCTCAATCTCGGTCATCTTCGCTGTCACACGGTCTGCCAGATCATCGACCTTCTTCGTGAACTCTGTCACGATCTTGTCAGCTTCCTCCTGGCGCTCCACCAGAATGTGCTGCCACTCCTCGGCCTTGCCTTCCCGCTCGTTGACAATCGACTGCAGTTCCTGTACTTTATTCTCCTTCGCTGCAAGCAGATCCTGCAGCTGTTTCGCCTTCTCACGAAACTCGTCGATCTGACTTAATAAGAAATCTTCCTTTTCCACTTCTGTCTGTATCCTTTCCCGTTCCTGCGTGCTCTCCCCGGTCTCTAAAACCCTGGTCTCCCGAACCTTATTATTGCTCTCGCGCTTCGGGTGTGTCTTATATCCCTCCGCCCGTTCCGGCTCTCCTGCAGGTCTTCCTTGTCTGGGGTGAATCTGCGCCAGTAAAAGCTGAAACAGGTTTGCCATAAACGCTTCCTCCCTTTGTGTCTTCCGAACAAAAAACACCTATGGGTATTCTATCATTATCATTTTTCTTTGTAAAGCAGGAAAAAGCAACCGCCTCCCGCTCACTCTTTCCGGCGGAAAAGCAGTGGTGTCTCCGCCGCCAGCATTGCCAGCCATCCGATCAGGTAGGCAACCGGCAGTGCCACAATTCCAAGCTTCATGGAAAATACCAGCGGAACGGCTGCCGCCACCCGCACTCCCATGTTGATAAAACTGCTGCTGAGCGTCACCTTGAGGTCGCCCATTCCGCGAAAATATCCCTGAATCCCGTTTGTGGCCGCCGGCAGAAAATACATCACCGCAATCGCATGCAGATAGATCACTCCCAGGGAGATCACCTCCTCATCCGTCACAAACAGCTTCATCAGCGGACGCGCAAACACAAAGCAGACCACACAGATACAGAGCGCATAGATCATCTCGATCCACAGCCCGCAACGGAATCCCTCCCGGATCCGCTCCTTTTTGCCGGCACCTTTGTTCTGTGCCAGCAGCGCGGTCATCGCATGGGCGATATTCTGCTCCGGAGTGTAGGCAAAATCATCAATGCGGTTTACGACTGCAAACGCCGCCATGACAGAGATTCCCATTGTATTGACAATCGCCTGGATTCCGATCTTGCCGAGCTGTACCGTCGCCTGCTGCATGGCGCTCACCCAGCCAAACTGCACCGTCTTATAAAATAACCTCCGGTCAAACACGCGCCACTTGCGCCCCAGGCAGAGAATCTTTACCTTTTTCTTAATATATAGCCCGCACAGCAGACAGCAGAGTGCCTCGCTTAGCACCGTCGAAAAGGCACATCCGTTGCTGCCCCAGCCTAGCACCACCACGAAAAACAGGTCTCCCGCCACATTGAGTGCAGCGCTGATCATCAGAAAATAAAGCGGCGATCTGCTGTCGCCGAGTGCCCGCAATGTGCTCGCATAAAAGTTGTAAATAAACGTAAAAATCAGTCCGCAGAAAATAATGCGGAGGTACCCCGTAGCAATCGGAAGCACTTCCTCCTGCGTCCTTATCAGCCGCAGCAGCCACGGCGTCAGAAAAATGCAGACGGCGGAGAGCAGGACGGAAAACACAAGCCCGCCGATCATGGTCGAACTGATCTGCCGCTCCAGGACATCATAATCCTTTGCGCCGTAGTGCATTCCCATCAGAACGCCTGCTCCCATGCACATGCCACTGATAAACAGAATCGCAAGCGTCATCAGCGGACTGCTCGTACCGACCGCGGCAAGCGCCGTCTCCCCCACAAATTTTCCGACAATCATACTGTCGACCGCATTGTAGAAAAGCTGAAACAGATTTCCGAGAACAAGTGGAATTGTAAAACCTACCAGAAGAGGCGGTATCGCTCCTTCCGTCATATCCTTTGTCATTGCAGATGCCTTTCTATCTTTTGTTGTTCTGCTTCAGAATGTGTATGATCCTTCCCTCATAATACACCGCAATCGCTGCAATCAATACCACGATAATCAGGCTGTATCCCTGTTTTAATTCTTTCCCGAGCGCATCACAGACGCTGGTGAATAAAAGTCCCTCCACAAAGACAAGCTTGACCATCCGAACCATCCGAAGCGTATACTGTCTGATCTTACCGCTGCATACCTCCCTTGTCAATCCGTTCACACGTTCCGGGTAGACGGCAAGGAGGGTCAGACCCACATATACCAGAATCATAAACACAAGATTCATCATCAGGTTCACCGGATTGACGTGGAACGCGATCCCGTAATAGATCTGTAACCCGAGATAGGCGATCGCCGATACGATACCGACTGCCTCAATGAGCATCACCTGCCATGTCATCTCATTCTTTTTCATATGTCTCACACCTCCTTTTCCCTCTCTTTTTCTTACAGCAAAAGTTCCTGCGCCCAGCACTGTGTCAGCCGCTCTAAATTCCATGCGGCATTGGCAGGACTCGTAGACGGCAGCTTCTTTACTTCCGGCATCTCCGCGGTCAGACAATATTTAGAAAACAGGCGGTACGCCGTATCCCCGTTGGCACAGATGCGCCGGATGTCCGCCGTCTTTAAGATCACTTCCATGTCATTCGCCGTCACATTGCGGATCGAACTGTCCGATGATCCTGCAATGTCACAGGAGGCAATGACATCCCACAGCGCAATATGGTGCTCTAACAAAAACGCCTTTTTCTGCGGAATCGTCTCCGGCAGCGTATCCTCAAAGACCGCTGCCAGCACTTTCCAGAAACGGTTCTGCGGATGACCGTAATAAAACTGCTGTTCTCTCGACTTTACAGACGGAAAGGATCCCAGAATCAGAATCCGGGATGCATCGTCATAAACAGGTCCAAACGTATGTGTCACATGCGTATATTCCATTCTCTTACACCAAAACGGCATCAGTGCAGACCGCACTGATGCCCTCTTCCCTCTCTATTACTGATAATCTGCCACATTGGAACTGTCCACCTTCTCGAACGGTACCCAGACGTAAAGTCCGTCGTCCGACAGGCCTTCCATTCCCTGCGTCGTTCCTCCGGAACCGAGTGCGATTGCCGCCTTGACAGCCGCCTCACCCTGTCCGCTTCCCGACTGGTATACGGTAAATGCCATATCCCCCGCCTGGATTGCCGCACAGCCATCTGCTGTCGCGTCAATTCCAAGAACCGGTACTCCCGATATGCCATTCTTCTTGCAGGAATCGATGACTCCAAGCGCCATGGTATCATTGTTGCATACCACCGCATCAAACTGCTTGCCTGTCTGCAGGAACAGATCGAAATAATCTTCTGCAATTCCCTGCTCCCAGTCTGCGTTATCCTCAAACACGACGTTGATCTTCTTGCCGGATGCCTTAAGCGTATTTTTGAACTCCTCGGATCTTCCCTTGGTTGCGGAATGATTCTTCGGTCCCTTTAAGAGTGCCACATTGATCTCATCCTTGTCACTCATCTGATCCAGAATATATTCTGCCTGGTATTGTCCGGCAACTCCCTCATCCGATCCTACATAAATGTATTTGTCCGGTTCCAGCACCGATGCATCCGGACAGCTGTTGTAAAATACAATCGGAATATCTCCCGCCAGCGCTTCCAGTTCCAGCGCAGTGTCCGCATCGACCGGTCCACACATGATCGCATCATAATCTTCCGCAACCGCCTGTTTAATCTGCGCTACCTGGTTCTCAATGGAGTTCTCCGCATCGTACACCACGATCTCTGCTCCACTCGCCTCCGCTGTCTTCTTTGCCGCATCGATCAATGTATTACGGAACGCATCTGCCTGTGACAGTGATACATAGATCTTCACTCCCTTGCCATTCACCGCGGTATCTCCTCCTGTGCTGCCCGCCTGACAGCCTCCGAGGCACGTCACTCCCAGCGCAGCCACGAGTGCTGCACTCATCAATCTCTTCATATCTGATACCCCCCTTAAATGCGAAACAGCTTAACCTGATCTGCCAGCTGTATGGATGACTCTGTCAAGCTTCTGGATTCTTTTGCCACGTTCTCACTGTTCTCTGCAATTCCCTTTGCCTGCGTCAGCATGGACTCTGATGTTGCAAGAATCTCATCTGAGCTTGCCGCCTGCTCCTCGGAAATTGCAGCAACGTTGGTTGCCACTTCATCTACCTGGTTGATCTTGTCCACCATCTGGTCGATCAACGCGCTTGTCTGCTGAATATTATCATAAATCTTGTCAAAGGTATCGATTGCCGTATGAATCAATCCACTGCTCTCATTGATATTGTCGGCGCTGTCGCCTGCCTGACGCACTGCATCCGCCACAAGTTCATTGACCTCATGGATGAGCTTTGAAATATGCTCTACCGATGCGGTACTGTTGCTTGCAAGCGTTCCGATCTCAGAAGCGACGACTGCGAATCCTCTTCCTGCCTCGCCCGCTCTCGCTGCCTCAATGGAAGCGTTTAAGGACAGGAGGTTGGTCTCCTCCGCAATATTTCCGATCAGCTGTACAATCTCAACAATCTCACCGGATGCCGTACCCACTTTATTTACCGCCGCTTCCAGATTCTGGATAGAGGTGCGGATATTCTCAAGCGCCTCGCCGACATGCTCCATATCCTCGCGTCCCTTCTGGGATACCTCAACGGTCTCGCGCATCTTGTTGCCGACATTCACGCTGTCGTCCTTCGTGTCTGCAACCACACCGGCAAGCTTGGTCGCGTTGTCTGCAATCTCATTGACGGAAACGGACAGCTGATCCACCGTCATATTCAGCTCGCTCATGGACTGGGACTGGACATTTGCCGCCGACTGCATCTCTCTGGACACACTGTCGCTCGCATCCGCCTGCGTTCCCAGTTTTCCGGAAATGTCTCCCATGGACGCAATCATCTGCTTCATGGATGCGATAAAGCGCTCCACGCTGCGGCTCATAAGCGCAATCTCATCATTGCCGCTGCTCTTGACCGGTACGGTAAAGTCGCCGTCCGTCAGCGCCTTGATGACGTTCGTCAGCTTCCGGACAGGTGCGATCACAACGTGCGTTGTGCGCTCAATCACTACACACAGAATCAGAATGGAGATCACACTGATCAGAATCATCAGATTCCTGAGGTTCGCAAGGTCTGCCAGTACAGTGCTGGTCGGAATATAGGAAACCAGAATCCAGTTAGTTCCGGATACCTCCTCAAACACGGTCATATTGCCGTCCAATGTGGAAAAGCTGTAATCACGATCCGC
>ULSR01031813.1_pt1 | contig 12259 bp, 24 predicted proteins | sample 1956861 | NCBI WGS metagenome assembly ULSR01 (sample SAMEA4835713, study PRJEB28245) | human gut metagenome | biome: gut microbiome; material: fecal sample | place: Denmark | collected 2008 | reverse complement strand
ATTCATTTTTTTCCATATGAGTTTTTACATTGTTGTCTGTCATATTAATAATAGAAAAATAATGACTTAACAAGGAGAAGAAATATGCTCAATTATTTTAAAAATTTATTTAAGAGTAACAGCAGGGCTATCAATAATCCCCCAAATAACTCCAATAATCATACCATTAATGAAAATACAGATTACCCAGGACCATGTGCAGCTTTTTTGTCCGGGGAAGAAAATTGCTGTGGCACAATCATAAGATTTACTGAGTTTTCAGATGATCAATTAGAAAACAGCCATTCATGGATTCAATATGCATTTCCTCTGCAGGAGCCAAGTGAATATAATTCTAAAGCGCCTGTATTAACAGACGAGGAAATTGAATGGATTAAGAGTAAAACTGGAGAAAGAGCCAGAATTAATTTACGATTAATGTATTTAAGAATATTAAGATTTTATGGATTTGAATATAAACCTTCATTAGAAGAAGTAAGCTTAATACCATCAGATAATTTTGATGAAAGAAGCAAAGTCTGGCTGACACCTTTCAATCATAATTATAAGAGACTGACAAGGATACTTAAATGTCTTACATTATGTAGTATGGAGAATTATGCAAAGGAATTATTTGATGCGTTAGAGAAACTATATCAAGATCATGAAGATATAATAGGAGATAAGACTTTTGATTACTGGAAACATGCTGTTGAGATAGAGCTACCGCAATCCCACTGATTTTAGACAATGGGTAGTTCACTCACAGAGTAATAGAATATATTAATAGGCATAATAATTTACATAGCTGGCTGAAAATTCAGTCGGCTATTTTTTAATTTCTGTCATATATAAATTATCAAAAAAATAAAGGAGAAAATACTATGATGAACGCAAATGAAATAGCAGAAGCATGGAAAGAAATTGTGAAAATATACAATGAAACAAAGGAAATTGCACCGCCTGAAGGAACTCTGTGCGACATAATTCATAAGTTTGGTATCAAGAAAACAGAAGAAGTATTCGCTACAATAGCAGCTATCAAAAAGTATGATGGTAGAATTTATGGAAAGAATAGGGACTATATGAACAGTATTCCAGTTGATTCACAGATTGTAGAATGGAGAAGTGGAAACCCTGTTATATATGCAGGACTTGATGATATTCATACTGCTCATATCAATCAGTTAATAACAGAACTTAGGATATTGGACAAATAAGGTGTTCTTAGAAAGAAAAAATATAAATTGGAGAAAATTATAATGGATATTACACGAGAAAGCATTTTAGGTGTTGGTATGGCAGGCAGTATGGTTGGTTTAAAATGGTTAAGACCGAACACACCATATACAAACGACAAAAAAGAAAAGATGATTGACTGCGTTGAATTTGAAATTAACCATAAAGGAATTGAAAAATTAGAAGCAAATATAAAAACAAAAAGTGAATATGTTATGTGCTTTGTACACTTCAATTCTGGAACAAATGATGTAGACAATATATATCTTGCAGTTTGGGATGAAGAAGGAACCACTGATGATCCAATTAATTCAGACATCCTTAATGATGAAGAAAGAGAAATTATTATCAAGTATGCTATTGAGGAATTGGGAAAAAGCAGATCAAACTAAATTTATTCTATCATATAAAAATATCAAAATTATAAAGGAGAATGTTGTATGAAAAAGTATGTAGTAATTTGTTATTCAGTTTATAATAAAGAAATTGCAAGCTATGATGCATTTGATAACGAGGATGATGCTTATGCATTTCTCGAAAAGGATGCACAGAATACTTATGAAGAGGAAATAAATAATGCAAGCGAAGAAGATAAGGATTCGATTGATTTTACAAGTGATGATGGTTCAGCATATCTTTCATCTTATGATGGAGAATATGAATGGACATGGGAAGTTATTGAAGTATAAGAAATAAATAAGTAAATGCGTGTTTCATAGGAATGGAGAAATAGAAATGATTAATATTGGAGATTATGTGACACATAAAACACAGATAGAAGAACACGGCTTGGGAATTGTAAAATCTCAACGGAAAGATGGATGTTTTTTAATTGAATGGACTGATGAATTTGGAGATACTTGGGAAGAATCTAATTCAGAAGATGAGTTAGATGCAGACTAAATTCGCATTTCTTTAGAAGATTGGAGGAAACTATGTTTAAATTATCATCTATAAAAGTCGGAATGAAATATCAGAATGTAAGAAATGAAATTATTAAATCAAATAATTTAGTTATGAGTTGTTTGCCGGCTTTTTGTAATAGCAACTATGATGTAGCAGAAAATCTTGATACAAAAGAGAAAGTTTATGTGTTAAGGGATTATGATACAGGAATTATTACAGATGTTACAACAGATTATTATAAAGCAGTCAACGCTGAAACGGCACAGAGAAATATATCTGAAATTCTTTATAATAATGGATATTGATTGGAGAAAATTTTATGGTACAAACAATAAAAATTTCAAATGCAGAAATGAATTTAATTAACGATTTACTTAATCTTACAGGAGATGAAATTTATCAGAAATATGGATATAAGCGAGACGAAACAATTACGCACACCGCAAAATTTCCAAACGGAATTGAAGCAGATATTAAGTTAGTAATTTGCGAAGAAGAAGCTCCATATACAGAAGGTGTATTATTCCATAATGGATTCGAACTGACATGCACAGAACCAGATTGTACATATGACGGCGAATGGAACTTTGAACATAATGGAATTGAATACACTGTTCTCGTGGAAATAGAAAATTGATGAGACTAATATTTCAAGTAAATCGAATTTCTTTAGAAAGGATAATATGAATGGAAATAGATTTTAATGATTTTGATGTACAAGATGATGTTATCAAAACAAGGAATGGAAATTGTGGATATATGATGTTTCCTAATTTATGTGGATGCAATCCTGGGGCAAATGGCGGATATGAATATTGTAATAAAAAAAATTGCCCACTTAAAAATAATGATTAAACTTAAATAAAAAGGATACATATACTTATGAAGCAGATTATTAAATTCATTGATATAAATATCGATGGTTGCGGTACAAATGTGGAATCCATGGTTCAGGTTGAAGGTAAACAGGAATTAACGAATGGAGTGATTCAGAGAACGAAAAATGCTATTGAAAAATACAAGAAGGAAAATTATGGAGAATATGATACTGATAGCATTATTGATGTAGCATGTGAACATTTAGAAACTGAAGGTTATATGTGCGACTATATTTCAGAAGATGCAACTATAGAATTTTAAACAATACAATTCATAATCATAAGGCAGTTAGTAATTAATTTTTCTAGCTGCCTATTTAATTTAAAGGAGAACATTTAATGATTAAAATTAAAAACGAATATAAGGCAGACAATGGAAAACAGTTTATATTACAGATAGTACCAAGAAAAGAAGAACATGCAACATTAGCAACATATGAAAACGGACACATATTTAGCAATTATGTACCGTGCAGTTATATAGACAGTGGTTTTGTAATTGAAACAGATATTCCTGGATGGACAAAGCTTAAGGGATATGAAGTTGTTTATTATATTGGAGACAGCAGAATTTCTGCAGGTAATCCACAAATTTTTCCAACTCATAAAATGGCTGAATCATATAAGAAGCATTATGAATCATATGAATGGTTCAATAATAAATTATTCATTGAGGAAGTGGAATATGAAGGAGTTCCTTTAAGCAAATGCAAAACATATAATGGAAAAGAAGTAATTGATAAAGAACATTTTGTTAGTCTTGCTGCATGTGAAATTGGAGATTATTTTACTGAAGAAATAGTGAACGATTTCATGAACATGATGCCTCCTGTATGTATGAGAAGCGATTGTTCTCAGATTGGCGAACCTGCAGCACATAAAATGAATGATGAAGGCATATGTAAAGCAACATATGCAACATTTAAGCGTATTGCTGAAGATATCTGGGAATATTGTGGAGAATGCTTTAGAGGCGAAAATGTTAACGTATAATAGATAATTAAGAACAAAAGGAGACCAGTTATGACAAAGAATTATTTAGATAAAAATTATACTGTATCATCTTACAATGAAGGTACATGTGAACAAATAGACTATTACATTAACGAAAATACATGTGAAAATAATGACATTGCTTATCGATATTTACATGAAAATGATAAAGTAGAAGCAATGAAGATTATTCATGTTATTAAGCGTTCTAATAATTTTAACGAATATGATAAACTTTTGGAAAATGATGATGTTTTATTAGATGGCGAAGATGATTATGATGCAGATACCAGTGCTGAATTCATAACAGATAACGATTGTTATTTGATATGGTTCAAATATATATAAAATTCAAGTTAAAGCAGAAGGGAATATAAATATCTCTTCTGCTTTTTTTCTGTCATATATCAAGTAAATAAAATTAAAGGAGAAAAATTATGATGAAAGAAATTAAAATGGAACACAGCAATTACACAATTAAGTATGATCCAACAAAGCCTTGGAGTTATCGTGTTAACAGACATGACGAAGATGTTACAGAGGAAGTTAGAAATAATGTTCTGGATGACCTTATATTGTGTTTAGCAGAAAACATTGAAAACGGCATTGAACTTAAGGGTATTACAACTAAGTAAAAGTAATATTTAAAAATTTGATAAACAATTAAAACTGACTATTTTTAGTCAATTTTTTTCTGTCATATATAAGATAAATAAATTTAAAGGAGAAAAAATAATGGGAAATATGGTTATTAACAACATAGCATTAACTAAACACAATGATAAATATACATTTAAGGTATATTTTAAGCCTGAAACAATTGATGCATCATATGTTTCATTTTTCAGATCAATGGATACTGATTATACAGGTATATTTTATACTGCTCTTTCAATGAAAAAGAACAGTGCAATAAATAAATATATCCTTTTGTCAGAACCTCAATGGTTATTTTATGTATCATCAAATGATTGTGTTTTTTATTTACCGGCTCTTTTCACAAATAATGACATTTATTTGGAATGTATAAAATTTGTAAAAGAATATGAAGAAAATAAAAACAAGCTGCATTCAAAGGTTAATAGCGCTAAAAAAAATATTGAAAATACAAAATTGCCTCAGGAAGATGATACTTCAGACTCAATAATACATATTGAATTCATTAAAGATAATAATGCTGGGAATTATTTAAGATGTTTTTTGAATGAAAACTTTATTCCGGAAGCTCTTAAAATTAAGTTAAAGGTAATAGATAATAATTACACAGGCGTATTTTTCACAGATATATTTATTTCAGGCATATTTTTGGATGCAACTAATAAAGTTTATTACAAATCTAGTGTTTGTGATGTAGAATGTACAAATGTTTTTAGCAGTCAAGAATTAAAAATGATACAGAAAGAATGTATCAAGAAATTAAATACTACTGAAGTTGATATACACAATCTTATTACAGAAGCGTATAAATCAAAAGATGTTAATGGCTTAAGTGAAAAAGAAAATAACAATTCAAGAGATATAGTTAGTAAAAATTGTAATTATAATTTAGGTTCAGAGGCAGCAGTTGATAAGGCAAAGGAATTAACTTTAAGTACTCCAAATGGTGTAATAAGAGATGCAGATACAATTCTTGAAGATTATCTGGATAATAGAGAAACTGAAATCTCAGGCATTGCAGAAGAAGTATTTGGTATATACAAGAATACAACTGACAAGGAATCCGTAAAGGCAATGTTCGAAGCATTAGTTGGTACATCATTTGATAACTATGTAGAAGATTGTATTAAGAATACAACTAAAAACATAGATAACAACTAAATATTTTAAGTAAATCGGTAGGAATTATTCTTACCGATTTTTTTACTATCTTTCAATATTAACATTAATAAGGTACAATAATCATGTAAAATATTTATTGAAAATTTCTGTCATATTCTATAACAGAATATATTTGGAAAGGAAATTAATAAATGTCAAATATAAATGAATTGTGTATTTTCTTGGATATAGACGGGGTATTAAACAGAAAATCTGATTGGACCAATAAATTTACATTCAATGAAACATGTCTTAATAATTTTGTTAAACTATTAATGGATCTAAGGGAACAATATAATTGTTTATTAAAGATAATTCTGACTTCTACATGGAGAGTCGGATATCAAGAAGACAATGAAAAAATTTTAAAGCCTTTAACAGATAAATTGAGAAGGATAAATCTAAGAATCAATGGAATAACGCCAATAACAACAAATAAAACAAGACAGCAAGAGATAAATTATTATATTAATAGGAATGATGTCAACCATTATATAATATTAGATGATGACCATTCATTGTTTGAAAATTGTAATGATAAACACTTGTATTTTGTCAATTACTGTGATGGATTAACTAAAAAAGACATTGACAAAATCAAAAAAATAATAGCAAAGGAGAATTAACATGAGTGAAGCTATAAATTTAATGAATAAAAACACTGTTGTAATGAGATTTAATTTTGACGAGGGCGTTTATGATATAAAATCTGAAAAATATATGCCATTTCAATTAAAAGGTAAAATAAATAAAATGCCTGAGATAAAAAATAATATGACAAAATATGAAATGACTCAATATTTAATTAAATCACAAAAAAATTATGATGCAATATTGTCATTTTTATCTTCAAGAGTACTTTCTTTATCAAGGGAAAATGCAAAAAAAATATACAACTTATTTGGTTATGAGCAATTACAAGATGAAAAGTCAAAAGCCAAGATAGCTATTGCATGTAGAGCAGTGTCATTACAAGATAATTATTGGGTTAAACTAGAATCAGACAATACTAAGTGGGAAGATATCAATTTAAGAACAAATTCATTAAGTAAAACTGTAGCCATGGTTTCGTTACATGGTTCAAGCTTAACATTACAAGGAAATGCTAGAACGCCCGAATTAAATGGGCAAGGAGCTTATGCAAAGGCATGGATTAGAGAAAATAATGAATTATATTTATTAAAAAAAGGAAAGAATAATAGTTCTGATATTGAAAATGAATCACGAATTGAAGTTGAGGTATCAAACATATTAGATAAATGCAATGTTCATCATGTTAAATATGAATCATCATTTTCGCAAGATACATATGTTTGTAAATGTAAATGTATGACAACAGATAATTTATCTATTTTACCAGGATTAGACTTTATTTCATATTGTAATGTAAATAATATAAATCCAGAGAAAGAAATGCTAAAAATTGATTCTGATAATATATATAAAATGTGGATCGTTGATTATTTAATAAGTAACGGAGATAGACATGGCATGAATTGGGGCTTTTATTATAATGCTGATACAATGGAAATATTAAGTTGTCATCCATTATATGACCATAATAATGCGTTTGATAAGGATATTATAAAAAATCCTGATATACCATATCTTTTCAATCAAAAAATGTCTATGAAAGAGGCTGCACAATATGCTATAAAATATGTTGATTTTCATTTTACAGAAAAAATTAATAAAAAAGATTTTTTAACAACAGAACAATACAATTCATTCATGAAAAGGGCAAAGGAATTAAATATTCAATATAAAAAAGAGTTACAATATCCAGATCCAGAATATGTAAAAAAAATATCAACATCTGAATATAACGATCAATTTGATGATGAATTAGATGACGATAGAATTATTAAAGGTGATATAAATTATTCTAAAGTAAATTTAAATAAAAAAGCATATCATAATCAGAACGACTTGGAAAGATAGTATAATAAATTCTATTAAATAATTACTTTAGCTATTATTATTTTCCCGTCATATTATTCTCAATAAAATAATAAAAAGGAGAAAATCATGAGTGGATTATATTTTAAATTTGGAACAATGAATAGTGCTAAGACGGCTAACCTGTTGATGGCAAAGTATAATTACGAATCGCAAGATTTCTATGTTATATTGTTAAAGCCTGATATTGATACCAGAAGCATTAAGGTTAAATCGAGAGTTGGTCTTGAATCAGAGTGTATTGGTATTTCACCAGATGAATCTATTGTTAAAATAATTGAAAAAAAATGTAAGACTGATAATAAGAATATAAACAATACTGTTATTATGGTTGATGAAGCACAATTTCTTACTCCAATGCAGGTAGATGAATTATTTAATTTATCATTTAAGATGGTTGTCATGTGTTATGGGCTTTTAACAGATTTTAAGCGGGAGTTATTTCCTGGCAGCAAAAGATTAATTGAACTTGCAGATTCTATTCAGGAAATCAAAAGTATATGTAAATGCGGCAAACGAGCAGTAGCAAATGCAAGATTCAAGGATAACAAATTTGTATTATCGGGAGAACAGGTGGAAATTGGTGCTGAGGACAAATATAAGGCCTTATGCAAAGAATGTTATCAAAAAGAAGTTGATAATCTTTTAAGGAATATACCTAATAGATAAATAATCCATTGTTAGCGAAAAATAAAAATATAAAGTATGTCATTTAAAAGAGAAGAGCGAATAGCTTTTCTCTTTTTTTCTGTCATATATAAATTATTAAAAAAAAATAAAGGAGAATAATATATGAAAAAGTTTATTGTTATTTGTTATGAGGTGCATAATTTAGGTGTCAAGGATTTAAAAGAATTTACAAATAAAGAAGACGCTTTAAAGTATTTGAGAGAAGAAGCAAATAATATGTATGAAATTTGCTGCTCATATTATAAGAAGGAACGCCACTTAGAAAATATGGACGATGCTGTTATGTTAAGTTTTGATTATTTAGGTGAAAATACAGCATATATTACAGATTGTGACGATAAAGTATGGACATGGGAGATAATTGAAGCTTAAACAAAACATTTTAAAGTTAATATAGAACCAGCTTAAAGCACAATCTATACACATAAAAAGAACATTAAAATAACATACGCAGAAAGGAGAAGTCGCTCTTCCCCTTATCTTAAGGTAAGGGGATTCAGCGATTGATAAATATCATGAAATTAGTATATCCGGCAATTTTTACACCTTGTATAGAAAAAGATGGCTACACAGTAGAAGTGCCTGATCTCCCTGGATGTGTTACTGAAGGTAAGGATTTAGCAGACGCTATTGAGATGGGTAAAGATGCTGCGTGTGGCTGGATAATTGATGAACTTGAAAATGGAAATAATGTTCCACAACAATTATTCCCATTTAAAGAACCAGAGCTAATAAATTCAAAAAAAATCATTAGTTTACTTGTATTAAATATTGATCAGTATGCAAAAGACCATGGAAATAAATCAGTTAGGAAAAATGTTACTATTCCAGAATATTTGAATTCATATGCAGAAAAAAATAACGTAAATTTATCAAAGCTTTTACAGGAAGCATTGTTAAATTTAATATCAAAAAAAATGTAATACAAAGAAAGGCGAACAGATATGTCATTAGATCAACAACCCCGAAGCTAAAGCTTCGTGGTGTGCAGAATTAGTTTTCTGTTCACCACATGTTGATTAGCCTAAGTTCAACCAAATTTTCAGCTAACACTGAAATTTTAATTGAGCTACGTTATGTAAGAATATATAGGCACCAGTAGATATAATACCTAGTCTGCTGCTCTGCGGTGTATGTTTAAACAGTTCTGTGAGGTAGGAACAGTGATGTGCATTTTAAACCTTATATAACATTGGCGAAGGTATACTACGGTAAGTATAGAACTGGCTTAAAGCACAAATCTATACACAAAAAGAACTTATATGTAATTCAAGCAGAAAGGAGTACCTGATGGTATATGTGTTAGATATTAGCGGACATCCACTTATGCCTACTAAAAGATTCGGTAAGGTACGCCGGATGTTAAGAATTAGTTAATGTTATTATGAAAAAATATTTTTATTAACTGAGTAATTACGTTTGTATTTACTCAGTTAATTTTATGTAAAAAAAAGAAAAAAATATTCTGTCATATCTTTGTAAGAAAAATAAATAAGCTATAAAAAAAGAAAGGGTATAAAAATATGATCATAAAAATTAATTTTAACGACAATGATTATCAGGAATTAGTTGAAAAAAGAGTATTTATTAAGAAATCCAAGATTAAATGAACTATCAAAGGAATATATAGAAAAACATTTTATAGAAGAGATGGATATTTCATTTTCAAGAGCCTTCTATGATAAATGGGAAAACGGAGAAGTAGGTTACTGGTTTTCACATAGTGGAACAGTAATTATACAGTAAGTAAAGGAATTAGTTATATGTTATATAGATTTTTTATATTAATACTTTTTGGACTCATATTAATATCAAATGGAGAAAATGAAGACAAAGATAGCAAGATTTTATTGGAAACAATATTAGGATTTACAGGAACATTTCTTGGTGTTGTAAAGGTAGCAACTTTTTTCCCATTCTGATAAAGAATCGCTTCTGTTATTTTTTATTTCATAAATTTATAAGAAAGGATACAATATGAAGATTTTGATAGACGAAATGCCTGTATTTGAGCAGGAATGTCCATTTTATGAGGCATATAAAGAAATGTGCAGATGTGATGGGAATAGATGTGAACATATGCACCTGTCAAGTGAAGAAAGATGTCAACAAACCGAATGCAGATGGTTAAAAGAGTATAACCGTGAAGAATAATATTTTTTATAAAAGGAGAAAAATATGACTTGGTATACATTGTTTAATAAACTTGGGAAACAGACAATTAAACCCTTACAGTCATCAAAAGTATATGCAGTACTGGAAAATCCGGCTACAGGTAAGACAGAAAGATTGATGCTTACATTAAAGTATGATGCAAAAGGAAAACCATATTTAATAAAGGAGTAGCTTATGAACAAAATTATGAACAAAAACGAAGTAAGAATAGGTGATAAAATTTGGTTTCAGGAAAACTGGACTGACAGAATAACATATGGAATCATAACAGAAATTTCAGACAACGGTGTGCGTCTTGATGGTGTAAGCCGTGACGATAACAGCTTCATAGGTTCATCTGGTGCAATATGGGGAAATATGTACAAGACTAAAGATGATGCAATCAAAGGTGTCCATGAAAAAGATAACAGACTGGTTGCTAAATATAAAGCTATGATGCCTGACATAAAAGGCCTTGTCCAGTTTGCACTTGACTATAATATCTGTCGCTGTGAAGAATACACTGATGAATGTGCTATAAGAGCCTATACAGAACGGGCTAAAGAGTTAGGTGTACTTGACTAGCATACCTGTCGCTAAGACCGAATATTAAGATTAGAATTTGAAAAGAAAATTACGAAAGGAATTAATATGTATGAGAAATGGTAACAGATTATACACATACAATCAGTCTTTAGATAAAACACAATTTAAAGTGCGTATGCCAAAAATTTATAATGACAAATATCAGTTAGAAGTAAAACATGAAATTGCAAGAATATCTGATAAAATTAAAACTTTAAAACGTACTGAACGTAAAGCTCATAAAAACGACCAGAAAATATATGAGTTCATGGTTGATTTAGACTTTTGGAAATCAGAAATGGCTAAGTTTGATAATGACCAGACGCACAAGCTACTTAAATCACGCAAATCATATGATGATAAATACCTATATGACTTTACAATAGATTATATCAACAAACAAATACCAATTGATGAATCACACGGCAGATATCCATACATTACAAAAGAAGAAATTGCAAAAGTTCTTAAGTGCAAGCCTTCAGACTTAGATAAGATGTTCATGCGATTAAATCGTGAAGGCATATTATCACAGGCAAAACACAGAAGAATGCACGATACAGCCAGATATGGCAACATCGAAGAAACCCTAAGCTACGATTACGGAAACTCTGACTGGACACCAGATGCGTATGATATTCTAGCGAAAGCGCCTGTATTGACAGCATAATATGTGACATTCTTAAAATAGATGACTGAATTTTACAAAGAGGTATGTAAATAATAATTAAATGTAAAAATAATCAGCTACAAATACAAAGAAGAAACTGAAAGAATTGAGAGGTAATCAGAATGAAATGTGACGAGTGTAACAATGCCAATATCTGTTTAGACCATATCGAATTACCTAGTCTTATTGGGTGTACGAGTGGAATACCAGACCATAAAGTACCCACCAACGCTGATAGAATAAGGAATATGTCTGATGAAGAACTAGCGGAGTTTATGCAGAAAATGGAATACACTTGCTTTGTAGATTTTATAGGATATGCAAATAAAGGTTGCGGGCGAAATGAAATTTCTTGCAAAGATTGCCGAGCAAAAGCACCAACAATACT
>ULSR01012866.1_pt1 | contig 12309 bp, 9 predicted proteins | sample 1956861 | NCBI WGS metagenome assembly ULSR01 (sample SAMEA4835713, study PRJEB28245) | human gut metagenome | biome: gut microbiome; material: fecal sample | place: Denmark | collected 2008 | reverse complement strand
CCGCCGCTCTGGCGGGCCATACATAATCCATCCTATCGAGGTAGCAAAAATTGTCGTGAGCGACATCGGGCTTGGGTACAAGTCCATCGCGGCCGCCTTGCTCCACGATGTCGTGGAAGACACTGACTATACGGTGGATGACATACGCAAGCTCTTCGGTGACAAGATCGCAAGTCTTGTGGACGGCCTGACCAAGATCAAGAACGTGCTCGACAACGAGGACCGCAGCAAGAAACTCAATGATGCCAACGCCAAGAGCCTTCAGGCGGAGAACTTCAAGCGGATCCTGCTGACGTTGAACGATGACGTGCGGGTCGTGCTGATAAAGCTCGCCGCCCGCCTCCACAATTGCCGCACGATTGAGTATATGCCTGAATACAAGCGGGATAAGATTCTCAGCGAGACGATGTTCATATTCATTCCCCTCGCCCATCGCCTCGGCCTTTACGAGATAAAGTCCGAGATGGAGAACATCTGGCTGAAGTACAAGGAACCTGACGCTTACAAGGAGATCAGCGGGTTGATCAACAGCAATCTTAGCGGCAGAGGCAAGCAGATAGACGATTTCATAACTCCTATAGACGAGGCCTTGAAAAAAGCCGGATTCAATTTCGAGATCCGCAAGCGGGTCAAGACTCCATATTCGGTCTGGCACAAGATGCAGACCAAGAACATCACCTTTGATCAAGTCTATGACCTTTATGCTCTGAGGATTGTCTTCACACCGCCGGCAGACACCAAGGAAAGCGAGCGCGACCAGTGCTACCACATATTCTCTATAATAACAGGAATATATCGCTACAAGCCTGATCGTGTACGCGATTGGGTGAAGCATCCGAAAAGCAATGGCTATGAGGCGCTTCACTGCACCCTGATGAGCGACAGGGGAATATGGATTGAGGTCCAGATCCGCACGAAGCGGATGGATGACATCGCCGAGAAGGGCATCGCCGCCCATTGGACCTACAAGCAGGAGGGCTACATCAGCGAGAACGACAGCGAGATGGACAAGTGGCTGGCCAAGGTGAAGGAGATCCTTGTCAATCCGGACGTGAACGCGCTGGAACTGCTTGACATAATACATAATGACCTAACCAGCAGCGAAATCACTGTGTTCACCCCTAAGGGAGACCAGAAATCCATCCTGAAAGGCGCCACAGCGCTTGACTTCGCCTATAGCATCCACACTGAGATCGGTAACAAGGCTATAGCCGCGAAGGTGAACATGAAGCTTGTGCCCCTTTCCCATGTGCTCAGGAGCGGAGATCAGGTGGAGATCATCACCGCGGAGGTTGAACGTCCAAAACGCGAATGGCTTCAGTTCCTTCAGACCAGACATGCGAGGAACGTTGTCATAGACTATTTCAAGGGACATAAGAAAGAACTTGTCGAACTGGGCAAGAAAATGCTCTCGGAGCAGCTTGAGTCACTTGGCTATAGAATGAACAATGACTCCATAGAGATTCTTTTGGAGCATTTCGCGATACCTGGAGGGAATTCCGAGGAGATGTTCTTCAGGATAGGGGTTGGCATTCTGAAGCTAGGCGACCTTTCGGAGGTTTTGGCTTCAGGCAAGGCGGACAAAAGCCATTCCTGGTCTTTCCCTTGGTTCGGAAAGAGGAAGGAGGCCACGAGAAAGGAGAAGAGTGATTATGTCATCGCATCCTGTTGCCGGCCTATCCCAGGAGACCCGGTCATCGGCATCAAGTCTCCTGACGGAACGGTGACAGTGCACAAGAAATCGTGCCCGGTGGCTGACAGCATCGCCTCCAAGCATGGAGACTGGGTTGTCGTGCCTCAGTGGGAGGATGATGACAGCCAATCTTTTCCGGTGCGCCTCTCCATCAAGGGAGTTGACCGGGTCGGTCTGCTGAACGAGATCTCCCGCTACATCTCTCTGGTCATGGGAGTGAATATGCGCAAGGTCTATCTGAGTACCGATGAAGGAATATTTTCCGGCTACATAGATCTTTATGTCCACGACAAGGCCGCCATGGAGAGGATGATCCGCAGGTTGAATTCCATAGATGGTATAAAAAGTGTGGTCAGAACCGAGATCTGAGCCTGATTTTTGAATATACACGATCCGCGATGAAAAAATTTCTTACAAGATTTTTCCCTTTGGTTCCGGCGATGACGCTTCTGGTGCTTTCCGTTTTCCAGCCGTCATGCGCCAACACGACACAGGCTCCCACAGGTGGACTCAAGGACACTATCCCGCCTGTGGTCAGAAGGGTTGTACCTCAGCCGGGGGCGGTTTCCGTTCCTGTACATGGAACCAAGGTTGCGTTCACATTCGATGAATATGTCACTGTCAAGGATCCGAAAGGCATCTATCTCTCCCCTCCTCAGCAAAAAAGTCCGAAATACAAGATGAGAGGCAAGACGGTGATTGTCTATTTCGAGGAAGACCTGCTTCCGAACACGACATACACCCTTGACTTGACAGGAGCGATCGCCGACAATAATGAAGGGAATATGTTCCCTGGATTCACCACGGTGTTCTCGACAGGAGACTCTATAGATTCAATGTACATTACCGGCCTTGTTCAAGACTGTAACACATTGATGCCGATCAAAGGGGCCACCGTCATGCTTTATAAGGATCAGAGGGATTCAGCGGTCTTTCTTGAACGTCCTGTCGCGGCGGTGAAAACCGATGACTGGGGCTATTTCGCTCTCCAGAATATTCAGGACACTGTGTTCCGTGTCTATGCCATCGTGGACGGCAACGGTAACAACATCTACGACCCCGATGAGGACAGGATAGCGTTTCTGGACACTTTGTTCAGGCCTGTGAATGTGGTGAACGACAGTGTGGCGGAATTGAAAAAGTTTGACATGAAGGACACCGTCGCATGTCAGTCCCGAAAGGCGGAACTCAGGCTTAATGTGTTCAGGGAAAGGCCTTCCAAGCAAATGCTGATGAACAATAAGAGAACAGGCGACAGGGCCGGCTATGTAACATTCATGGCTCCGGACACCAGGATTGATTCCCTTTGGTTCCAAGGATTTCCGGCCAAGGATGTCATCACTGAGTTCAACATCGAGAAAGACAGCCTCCTTCTCTGGCTTAACAATCAGAGACCGATGCCAGACTCCCTTCATCTTTGGGTGAAATATTGGAAGACGGACACTCTTGGTGTTCTGGCTCCTGTGACTGAGAAGGTCAGCCTTGTGGATGAGAACAAACCCAAATCCAGGGCCGCCCGCAAGAAAATCGAGCACAAGGACACGATCTGCGGCCTGAGTCTGAAAGCCACGCCGGAGACCTTCGAGCAAAACGGAATCACGCTGGAATTCGATTATCCACCGATCCTGGGAGCTTTCGACTCGCTGGTTTTCAAATCGATAAATCCAAGACAGAAAGAACAGGTCGAGAAATTCAAGATAGAACGCGATTCGCTGAACCTGAGAAAATACAACATCACTCCTCAAATCAAGATCCAGACGGGCTATGAATATACTTTCAAGGTTCCGGAAAGAGCCTTCAAGGACATCAACGGGTATTGGAACGACAGCACTGAGGTCAAAGTCTCGCTCCCGAACGATGACAATCTGAGCCACTTCAAGCTGACGCTTACAGGTGTGAACGGCAACAAATACATCATAGACCTTCTTGATGAGAGGAAATCCGGCATTATTCGCAGTTATGTTATTGAGTCAGACTCTGTCTTGGAGTTTCCGTACCTAAAGAAAGGAAAGTATTCCCTCAGGATCACTGAGGATCTCAACCGCAACGGTATAGTGGATTCCGGAAACCTTCTTGCCCATAGGCAGCCTGAAAAGGTGAAGTTCCTGATGACGAAGGACAGCGATCTGTTCGATATTCCGGAAAGAAGCGAGATAGAACAGGAACTGGATCTGGCGACATTCTTCAAATAATGACACTTAACATGAGGACAATCAAATATATTCTTACAGCGTTCGCCATCTTGGTCTGTTCAGTGGCCATCGGGCAGAATCCGGTGGATACGGTCAATGTCCAGTCCAAGGTGAAGTCCCGGGGCCGTGTGCGTAAGGTCAAGCCGGAACCTGTGCTTTTGGACAGTCTGAAGGCACGGGCGGAGGCGTATTCAGACGCGTATCTGGACACAGTCAAGCTCAACCGGGTCTTTGAGGTGAACGACTATTCCCTTATCGGAGTGGAGTATGGAGTGTCGTTCAGCCGTATGTCTTTCAATCCGGCGTATTCTCAGACGACATTGTTCTCTCCGAACACTTTCGGAATATTCTACACCCGCTATGGCAAGATGTTCGGGTATATGCCTTATTTTGGTTTCAAGGTAGGCTTGCGGTACAGCCATGAAGGCTATAAGTTCAAGGAAGACAAAGACACAAAGGTCACTCCAAGCATCGAGAATGCGACACAGGCTATCATGGATGTGGCGGAGATTCCGTTCATGGCCCATCTCCATCTTGACGGCCTTCACTACAAAGTTATGGCGGAGGCTGGAATCTATGGCGGCTATAGACTGAATATCAAACGTACAGGTGATTATGTAAGTGAATCTTTGGTCAATTCATTCAAAGACACCGACCGAAGGCTTGATTACGGAATCTGCGGCGGAATTGGTTTCGGACTTGTCTTCGATCCTGTCGAGTTCCACATAAACGCCAATGTAAGATATTCCTGGGGAACCATCTATGATCCTGATTACTACAGCAAGGATTACTATCGTTTCGCATACCCGTTTGATGTCATGGTGACAGCGGGAATGTATTTCCAACTGACAAGAAGAACAGGCCGCGGCAAGGCTCAGCTGAGACGTGAGGCTTATCAACAGGTTTATTATCCAACGCAGAATGAGAACATTGACGGCAAAGGTAGGTAACGTCCTGATCGGAGCGGGCAACCCGATTGTTGTCCAGACGATGTGCAACACCCACACTTCAGATGTGGACGCGACGGTTGCACAGTGTGTCAGACTTTATGAGGCTGGCTCGGAAATGATCCGCATAACCGTGCCGGGACCCGCAGATGTGGAGTGTGTGAAGTCCATTAAATCCCGGTTGAAGGAACTTGGAATCAATGTACCGATAGTGGCGGACATCCATTTTTCCTCACAGACAGCGATTATGGTCGCTCCGTTTGTGGAGAAGGTCAGAATCAATCCCGGAAATTTCCACAGGGACCACAATGAAGCCCGTAAACAGTTCGCCAGACTCATCGAAGTCTGCCGGGAAAATGGAACGGCAATACGTATCGGTGTCAATCACGGATCTTTGGGTGACTACATCACAAATCTATACGGCAACACTCCGGAAGCGATGGCCAAAGCTGCCTTGGAATGGTTGAAGATGTGTGAAGATGCTGATTTCTATAATGTTGTGGTGTCGCTAAAATCGAGTAACACTATTGTTATGGTCGAAGCGTACCGAAAACTTATGGCCGCGATGAAGGAAAAAGGGGTGATTTACCCTCTTCACGTCGGTGTGACCGAGGCTGGCAACGGGGACAGCGGCAGGATCAAGTCTTGTGTCGGGATATCTACCCTGTTGTCTGAAGGAATCGGTGATACGGTACGCGTCTCTCTGACCGAGGATCCGGAGGATGAACTTCCAGCCGCACGTTATCTTGCCGCGCGTTATGGGCACAAGATTGTCTCCTCTATGACTTCCATAAGCCTTCAGGGCCGCAAGGCTGTCGCTGTTTACGACGCCCCATCTCGGGAAACACTTTTGTTAGATGTCGCATGCGATTTCGGCAAGAGGCTGTTGGACAAGACTTTGGACGAGCTCGAACTCACTGGCACGTACGTGGACGATTCCGGCGACAAGATTTCGATTCAGGAATCCGGCCTTGGCGCCTATCTGGTAGATGAATTGATGCAGGCGGCGAGAAGACGCTTCTACAAACCGGAATATGTCGCTTGTCCAGGTTGCGGGCGAACTATGTACGACCTTCAGAAAGCGTTTGAGGAAGTTAAAGCGAGAACCTCTCATCTTAAGAACACCGTCATCGCCGTGATGGGCTGCATCGTGAACGGTCCCGGCGAGATGGCCGACGCCGATTGGGGATATGTCGGCGAAGGCAACCACAAGGTCACCATCTATAAAGGAAAGACTCCCGTGCTGAAGCATATTCAGGACACGGAAGCCGTGGATCGTCTTGTTGAACTGATCGAGAAAGATCAGTAGTAAATTATTTAAGCTCAGCGATAACCGTTTCGCAGGCTCTGGTGAAATCACCTTCCTTCACCTTGACATCAGCGTCAAGCGGAAGGAATATGTCGATTCGTGAGCCGAACTTGATGATCCCGCACTGCTGCCCCCTCTCAACCTCGTAATTCTCTTTCGAGTAGCAGACAATCCTTCTGGCGAATGTGCCGGCTATCTGCCTGAACAGAATTTCACCGTGCTCATTGCAGATCGCCGTGGACGAATGCTCATTCTTTTCCGAGGCCTTTGGCAGGAAGGCAAGCAGATACTTTCCCGGATGATATTTATAGTAGGAAATCACCCCGTCCATCGGCCAGAAGTTAGTGTGGACATCGAAGAAGTCCATATATATCGACACCTGGATGCGGTCGTCCTTGAAATATTCCTTCTCATAGACCCGGTCCACGATCACAACCTTGCCGTCGGCGACGGAAGTTATCATCTTGCTGTCTCCCTCCGGTATCACCCTTTCCGGAACCCTGTGGAACCAGAAAACGAAGAAAGCAAAGGCGAGCAGGATGACCGTGATCGGGATTGAAATGAACAGATTGTGTATGAATATCCACGTGCACGCTATCAGGACCGCTATCACAGCCCAGTTGATGCCTATCGTTCCGTGCGAGTCCTTATCAACTATTATCTTCTTCATATCGCTTGTATATTCATTAATTGATTATCAAGTTATTATTAATTATAGCAGATCAAAGATCGCCAGATAGATCGCCCCGAACGGCATCGCCATCAACGTGCTGTCGAACCTGTCCAGAAAGCCTCCGTGTCCAGGGATGATTTTTCCAGAGTCCTTGACTCCGTACACTCTTTTCCATTGAGACTCAAACAGGTCGCCATAGACTCCGGTCACGGACATTATAAATGACAGGATGAGGCAGTGGATGAGAGGAAACTTCAATATTCCGAACTCATAAAGAGCGAACGCCGCCAGAACCGAACTGACAAGTCCGCCAATGAATCCGATCCAAGTCTTCTTTGGCGACACGGACGGAAAGAGTTTTTGCGGGAATATCTTGCCGAGAGATATTCCGAAGGCGAACGCCCCGACATCCGAGCACCATATTATGATGAAAAAGCAAAGGAGCAGGTTGCCGCTGAAGTTCCCGGCCTTGTCAAAGGCGATGAGGTTTGATAGCGCTATCGGAACCGCGATGTACAAAAGCCCAGTGTAGATGTTCGAGAATTTGCCGTATTCATCCTTGTCCTTGACGTACAGTGAGTTGATCATCACGATGAAGATCGGAACCATCGCGAAGGCCACGAATCTTATCGGAATATGATAGGAAGCCGTGGCGAACAGCAGTCCGAAAAGGAAGATCGCGGCGATGATCGCCAGCACCTTAGAGAAGGTGTAGCTGTTCCCCATCGTGATGTGGTAGAATTCCAGCAGCATCACGGACATTATGAATATTATCAGTCCGGCGAACAGGAACTTATTGAACATCAGGCAGGCCAACATCGCAAGGATGAAGACCACGCCTGAAATCGATCTGACGACAACGTTATTCATTTCCAGCCTCGGTTATCTGTGTGTCACTCTCGGTTGCCTGAGCCTTGGCAGGTTCCGCATCCTCAGCTGGTTTCACCTTCGGACCGAAAATCTTCTCGATGTCCTCGGCGAAGATCACCTCTTTCTCAAGGAGAATCTGAGCCATCTTGACGAAGCCTTCCTTATGCTCGGTCAGAATCTTGTAGGTTCTGTCGTGAATCTCTTTGACAAGATCCTTGACCTCCTGGTCCATAAGCTCGGCGGTCTTCTCGCTGTAAGGCTTTGTGAGGTCGTAGCCCTTTGATCCGGTCGAATCATAGAACGACACCTCTCCGACCTTCTCGCTCATACCATAGTACTGGACCATATTGTAGGCCATACGGGTAAGCCTTTCAAGATCGTTGAGCGCTCCGGTTGCCGGCTCGCCGTTGATGATCTCTTCGGCCACACGTCCGCCGATCAACGCGCACATCTTGTCCATAAGGTATGACTTGGACAGGATCTTTCTCTCGTCCGGAAGGTACCAAGTCAAGCCGAGCGCATCCCCTCTCGGGATGAGACTGACCTTGAACACTGGATCTGAATATGGCAGCAGCCATCCCACAGTAGCATGTCCGGCCTCATGGTATGCCGTCGTCCTCTTCTCCGCCGGAGTCATTATCGATCCCTTGCGCTCAAGTCCTCCTACAATCCTGTCAACAGCGTCAAGGAAATCCTGACGATCAATCTCCTTCTTGTTTCTTCTTGCCGCTGTGAGCGCCGCCTCGTTGCAGACATTGGCGATGTCGGCTCCGGAGAAGCCCGGCGTGTGCTGGGCCATAAATCCGAGGTCGAAGTCCTGAGCGACCTTGAGGTTGCGTGTGTGAACCTTGAATATCTCTTCCCTTTCCTTCAGTTCCGGAAGATCCACGTGAATCTGGCGGTCGAAACGTCCGGCGCGCAGAAGCGCCTTGTCGAGGATGTCAGCCCTGTTTGTGGCCGCAAGGATTATCACACCTGAATTTGTGTCGAATCCGTCCATCTCGGTAAGAAGCTGGTTGAGAGTGTTCTCTCGCTCGTCATTTGAAGAGAATCCGACATTCTTCCCTCTGGCCCTTCCGACAGCGTCGATCTCGTCGATGAACACGATGCAAGGAGCTTTTTCCTTCGCCTGACGGAACAGGTCACGGACCCTGGAAGCACCGACACCGACGAACATCTCTACGAAATCCGAACCGGAAATCGAGAAGAACGGAACGTTGGCTTCCCCTGCCACTGCCTTGGCCAGCAATGTCTTTCCGGTACCCGGAGGGCCTACCAGAAGGGCTCCCTTAGGGATTTTTCCTCCGAGGGCTGTATATTTCTTAGGATTCTTGAGGAAGTCCACGATCTCCATCACCTCTTCCTTGGCTCCGTACAGACCCGCGACATCCTTGAATGTGACGTTGACCTTCTCCTTGTCGGCGAGCTTGCCGGTGGATTTACCGACATTGAACCCTCCGCCGGGACCGCCGCTGCCTCCGCCCATATTCCTGCTGAAGCCACGGAACATCCAGATCCACATAACGATGAGCAGGATCGGGAAAATTATCCATTCAAGGACGTTTGACCACATCCTGCTGTCGTTCTCCATCACAATCTTGACCTGACTCTCGTCCGGAGTAAGCTTGGCGTTCAGCTCACCGAACTCCTTCTCGGCGTCGAACTTGTCGGAGACCAGGAATATGAAATGAGGCGAGCTGGCCGGAACCTTGCCGCCAAACTTGTCAGCATATTTGTTGAGCCTGTCCGGGCGCACGGTGATGTTGCCCTTGAAGTCGTTCCTCACGAAATCAATCTCCTTGATGTCGCCCTTGAGGAACATCTCCTGGACCTCGGCCCATTCTATCTTCTGAGGATTGGCCCCGCTGTTGTTGAGCAGCAGCCAACCTATGCCAAGGATAAGAATAAGGTAAAGCCACGAGAAATTGAATCTCACGCGGATAACCTTCCTTCTTGGATCATTGCCTTTCGGCGAATTTGCGTTATTCGGCATCTGTCTCTGTCTTTTTTGTTTTAGGAACGCGTCTCTCCTTGTATTCCTTGTGCGGAGCGTCGGCCCAGAGCTCCTCCAGCCTGTAGAACTGGCGGTATTCCGTAAGGAATATATGAGCGACGATATCCCCATAGTCCAGGATTATCCAGAAATTATTCTCCAGACCCTGGGTACGGAGAGGCTTTCTGCCTTCCTCCCGCATCTTGTCGATGACATTGTCGGCTATGGCGTTGACGTTGGTGGTGGAGTCAGCGTTGCAGATCATAAAATGGTCAGTGATTGCGGTTCCCAGCGGCCTGAGATCTATGTCAATTACGTTTTGTGCTTTCTTGTCGAGCATAGCGTCGGCCATAACCCGCAAATCGTGTGTAATCATATTGAGAATGTTTTATATTTTTGCAATTACAATCAAATATACAAATATACGACAAATTCTGAACCAATGAAAGAGGAAGTTGACATACAATGGCTCGATGAGGTCGATTCGACTAATAATGAAGCCCTAAGAAATATTTCAGGGATTGACAATCTGTCAGTCCTGGCGGCTCTACATCAGACCTCAGGGCGTGGCCAGCGGGGTAATTCATGGTCCGCACGGCCCGGAGAAAACCTCACATTCTCTCTGGTGATGAAGTTTGGGGACGGAGCCTATCCGCCATTGAAGGCCTCAAGGCAGTTCCCGATAAGCCGGAGCGTCACCTTGGGCGTGCTTGATTACCTTGAATATGAAGGGATTGTGGCCACGGTCAAATGGCCGAACGACATCTATGTCAGGAACAGGAAAATATGCGGAATACTCATTGAGAACACCCTTTGCGGAGACTCCCTGACGGCAAGCGTCATCGGAATCGGCCTGAATGTCAACCAAAAGGAGTTTCCGCCACAACTTTTGAACCCCGTCTCGATGGCGATGCTGACCGGCAGGGAATATGATCTCAAAGACCAGCTTCCCAAACTTTGCCGCTTCCTGAAAAGGAGGCTTGGACACTACGACAACGCTGAGGAATATGTCAGCAGACTCTACCGCGTCGGCACTTTCAATGAATATGTAGTCTGCTCGACAGGCGCGTCAATACGTGCGAGAATCGTTGGTGTCACCGACCGTGGCCTGCTCTGTCTCGAAACAGAAAAAGGCGAACGTTTAGAGTTCGCCTTTAAGGAAATAAGCTATGTTATCTAACGAAGCTCAGCAATAGCCTTGGCAGGATCCTCCGCCTTGAATACCGAACTTCCGGCCACAAGCATTGTCGCTCCGGCTTCGGCCAGAATCCTTGCGTTGGCGGATGACACCCCGCCGTCAACCTCGATGTCCTTCACGACTCCCCTTCTGTCCATCTCTGCCTTCAGAGTTTTGATCCTGTCGATGGATTCCGGGATGAATTTCTGTCCCCCAAATCCGGCGAATACCGACATTATCAGGAAGAAGTCCACATCCTCGATGTATTGGAAAAGCCTTTCGACGGGCACATCCGGGTTGATCGCAAGTCCGGCTTTCGCTCCACAGGCTTTGATCATCCCTATGATCTTCTTTGGATCCTTGCCGGCCTGGTCAGCGGCCTCCAGATGGAAGCTTATCAGGTTCGCTCCGCATTTGGCGAATCTTTCGATGTACTTGTCCGGATTGATGATCATCAGGTGGACGTCCATCGGGACAATCACGACCTTGGCGATAGCCTCCATCACCGGAAACCCGAACGAGATGTTCGGTACGAGACTGCCGTCCATCACATCGATGTGGATCAGGTCGGCGTTCCCGTTGACCATCCTGATGTCCGGCTCCAGATTGAGGAAATTGCCGGATAGTATTGAAGGGGCTATCTTTACCATATTATTCAAAATTCGTGACGACATCGACAAGATGCTCGGTGAACTTGTCAAGGGACGCAAGCTCAAGCTTCTCGCCCGGAGCGTGCACACCCCTGAGGGTCGGACCGAAGGAAATCATATCCAGATCCCCGAACTTCTCCCCGAAAAGTCCACACTCAAGTCCGGCGTGAATGGCCTTGACCTCCGGCTCGCATCCGAACAGTTTCTTGTACGAATCCACACACACGCGCAGAATGTGGGAATCGAGGTTCGGCTTCCACCCTGGATATTCAGAAAGATGGGTCACTTCGGCTCCGGCGAGCAGGAAGTTGGCCTCTACCTTGGCGGCCATCATCTTTCTTGCCGAACCGGTCGAGCTGCGCTGGCTTGTGATGACCTCGATCCTTCCCTGCTTGTTCATCCTTACGGCCGCCAGGTTTGTCGAAGTCTCCACGAGTCCCGGAATGTCCTGGCTCATAGTCTCGACTCCGTGCGGGCAGGCGAAGAGAGATGCGATCAGCCTCCTTGCGACATCGCTCTGGATCGGCTTCTCGGTGCATCTGTACGTCTCGCCGCTGAAGCTCAAATCTGGATCCGTCCTGAAATATTCATTCCTCAGATCCTTGCCGAACGAGGTGAGTCTCGCGATTGTGGCGTCCGCGTCCGGAACGGTGATGATTGCCTCGCACTCCCTCGCTATCGCGTTCGGCTTGTTGCCGCCTTTCAGCATAACAAGCTGAAGTCCATAAGCCATTTCTGAATATAGGAAACGCGCCATCTGCTGCACCGTGTTCGCGCGGCCCTTGTTGATGTCATCTCCGCTGTG
>ULSR01034722.1_pt1 | contig 12333 bp, 8 predicted proteins | sample 1956861 | NCBI WGS metagenome assembly ULSR01 (sample SAMEA4835713, study PRJEB28245) | human gut metagenome | biome: gut microbiome; material: fecal sample | place: Denmark | collected 2008 | reverse complement strand
AGCACCTGTAACTAAATCAACACCATCAGGATTAACCATAGGAACAAGATAAATAGTAGAAACATTAAAAAGCCAACTAGCTGGATATCCGAAAATAGTTAAATTATTAGAATAGCAATAACAATAATCAGCTAAAAATTTCATTAAAACAATGCTTGTGATCCATTCGTTTGCATGATATGAAGCGGAATAAAAAACTTCATTAGAACCATTACCGATTTTTATAAAAGGAATATCCTTTCCCATAATAGATTTTCCAATATTGCCAACAGAAATAAATGGATATAAGCTTGTCAATTTGTGCAAATCCTTAATAAAAACATTGTAACTATAATTAACATTTGTAGAAATAATAGAATCTTGTCTAAAATAATTCATAAAACCCCCATTCTAATATATATACTTATAATATGAAAACAAATAAATTTAGTGACAAATAAGCAAAAATATGATATAAAAATAATGAAAACTTCAACAAAAAGAAAGGAAAGAAAAATTATGAATAAATTTATGAAAATAGCAAAAGAAAGATCAATAAATGGATGCAGAAATCATGAAGGTGGACCATTTGGAGCAGTAATAGTAGATAAAGAAGGAAATGTAATCGCAGAAGGAAATAATAGAGTTTTATGTGATTTAGACCCAACAGCACATGCTGAAGTAACAACAATAAGAGAAGCTTGTAAAAAATTAAGAACATATGATTTATCAAATTATATTTTATATACATCATGTGAACCATGTCCAATGTGTTTATCAGCAATAATTTGGTCAAATATAAAAGAAGTATATTATGGATGTACTAAAGAAGATGCTGGAAATATTGGATTTAGAGATGATATAATTTATAAATATCTTGAAGGAAAAAATAAAGATTTAATAAATTTAAAACAAATGGATAGAGATGAATGTATAGAAGCGTTTAATGAATATAGTAAAAATAATGGAACAATATATTAAAAAGAAAAGATGAAGCTGATATTTATCAACTTCATCTTTTTGTGCTTAAATTATGTGAGAACAGATAGCAACTATATCACTTTGTTCTTATTGATTTTTTCTGTCTTGCCAAAAATAATAGCTAACTGCAAAATTGATAACCCAAATTGCCAAAGTAACAAGATCTATAATAAAAGATTTGTTAGAAAAATAGTGAATTGTAATGTAAATTAATTCGTAAACAATCAAATATGAATTTGAAATTATCCGAGATGTTTGCCAATTTGATTTTTTAGATAATCGTTGGCAAAAAAGTGTAAGTGCAAAAGTAGCTATTGCTAATACGGCTAAGAGATTAATCAAAGTTTCAAAAATTTTTAACATAATTTCCTCCTTATAACTTTTATTGATGTAAATGGTTATATATGTAAAACTAAAAAGTCAGAGGAAATCCTCTTACTAATTAGTGAAAACTTAGTTCACATGCATAGTATTATATAATGGTTTTCAAGAAAATGCAAGGGATTTTACAACAAATAAAAATAATGCAATAGTTAATGCAATAGCAGAAATATTTTTAATTAAACTTAAATAACTTCAAATAAAAAACATTGAAAAATAGCCATTTTTGATATTGGCAGATATAAAAAAATACCCTGAAATAGAGTATTTTTGGTGGAGATGAGGGGAGTCGAACCCCTGTCCACTATAAGATTCACACAAACTTCTCCGAGTGCAGTTTATTTTTAATATTCATCTAATAACCACAAACAAACAAGCGATTAAAAAATATATCTATTAAATACCCACTATTTCCATAGAAAAAATAGCTTTGTTTCCCACTAAATGACACCAACTAAAAATATGTGGGGATACTTTTAGAGGCGACGTTGCAACTAAGCAGCGTATGCTAATTCTGTATTATCAGCGTTTATATTTAATTTCCCGTTTTTATAGTGGCAAACGAGAATCCACTACTCGCTATTCATGCTTCAGATATAATGTCGAAACCATTACATCCCCATATAACATATATTATACAGTAACAAATAAAAATATTCAACCCCAGCATAAAAAATATTATAAATAAAGTTATTCAATAAAAAACAATTGGCTAAGCATAAATTACCAAGAAAAAATGTACGAAAAATCTTGTCAAATAAAATGATAAGTGATATAGTATGAAAAGATAAAAAAATGTCAAAGAGGGGGAAAAGATGAAAATTATAAATTTAGCAAAAAAATATAGACATTTAGCATTAGTATTAATAGATGTAATAGTAGTAATTGGAAGCTATGTAACATCATTATTATTCCTAAATACACAAATAACAGATTTATTAGAATTTACAAAAGAAATGTGTATTGCAGTATTAGTATATGAAGTGTTTTTAAATGTTTTTCAAATGTATAGGGATATGATAAGATATGAAATAGGAGAAGATTACATTAAATATCTAATTAGTGGATTTTTATCAACAATATTAATGATAGTAATAAGCAATATGTTAAAATTCGATTATTTTGGAGCAAGAATAAACATATTGTCAGGAATATTCATATCAGGAATATTCGTATTATATAGAATTGCTGGAAGATCAATATTATCAAGAATGTCAAATGTAAAAAGACCAAAAAATGCAGAAAAAGAACCAAACAAAATAGAAAACTTATTAATAATTGGAGCAGGAATGGGAGCTAAAGAAATAATATTAGCTGTTAACAACACAATGAAAGATAAGTATAATATTGTTGGAATGATAGATGACAATAAAAATAAACTAAATAAAAGCATACTAGGAGTAAAAGTATTAGGAACAAGATATGATATTCCAGATATAGTAAAAGAAAAAAATGTAAACATTATTTATTTAGCAATAGATAATATAACACAAAGATCAAGAAAAAATATAAAAAATATAATAGAAATATGTCAAACAACAGGAGTAAGAACAAGAGTATTACCAAGTACAGAAGAAATGATGAAAAAAGGTGGAGTAATGAATAACTTAAGAGATGTAGAAATAGAAGACTTACTTGGAAGAGACACAATAAAACTTGATAATAAAAACATTACAGACCTAATAAAAGGAAAAAATGTATTAGTTACAGGTGGAGGAGGATCAATAGGATCTGAACTTTGTAGACAAATAATGAAATACAATCCAGCAAAATTAATACTATTTGACATATATGAAAATAATTTATATGACATTCAAATGGAATTAGATGCACATTATCCAAAAACAAAAATAGAAGCAATAGTTGGAAGTGTAAGAGATAAAGAAAGACTAAGAAAAGTTTTTGAAAAATATTCACCAAAACTAGTATTCCATGCAGCAGCACATAAACATGTACCATTAATGGAAAATAGCCCATTAGAAGCAATAAAAAACAATATATTTGGAACATATAATGTAGCAAATTGTGCAGATGAATTTGGAGTAGAAAGATTTGTATTAATATCAACAGACAAAGCAGTAAACCCAACAAATATAATGGGAGCATCAAAAAGAGTTTGTGAAATGATAATACAAGCAAAAAATAAAGTAAGTAAAACAGACTATGTTGCAGTAAGATTTGGAAACGTATTAGGAAGCAATGGATCAGTAATACCATTATTCAAAAAACAAATAGCAGAAGGCGGACCTGTAACAGTAACACATAAAGATATAACAAGATTTTTCATGACAATACCAGAAGCAGTTGGATTAATATTACAAGCAATAACATATGCAGAAGGTGGAGAAATATTTGTATTAGATATGGGAAAACCAGTAAAAATTTATGATTTAGCAATAAGCCTAATAAAATTATCTGGATATGAGCCAGGAGTAGATATTCCAATTCAATTCACAGGACTAAGAGAAGGAGAAAAATTATATGAAGAATTATTAATAGCAGAAGAAGGATTAACAGCAACAAAACATAATAAAATCTTTGTATCACAACCAATGAACTTAGGAATGGAAGAATTAGAAAGTAAACTAAACAAATTAAGTAAAATAAAAGATAATGACATGAATCTTGAAGAAGAAGTAAAACAAGTAATGAAACAAGTTGTTCCAACATATAAAGAGCCAGATGAAGTTAATAAAAAGATTGTTAACGAAAAAAAGGGAACAAATGAAAACACACAAAAAGTAGAAGCAACAGCAAATACTTAAATACCAATAATTGAATAAATTCTAGTTAAATCAATAATTAGAATTTATTCATTATAAATAAGAAATTGTAATGAAGGAAGGAATGTTGAAATATGGAAAATAAAATGAACATTAGATTTTCACCACCAGATGTAGGTGAAGCAGAAATTGAGGAAGTTATAGACGCAATAAAATCAGGATGGATTACAACAGGACCAAAAACAAAATTATTTGAGCAAAAAATAACAGAATTATGCAAAACAGAAAAAACAGTATGTTTAAATTCATCAACAGCAGCAATGGAAATGACATTAAGAGTATTAGGAGTTGGACCTGGTGATGAAGTAATAACATCAGCATATACATATACAGCATCATGTAGTGTAATATGCCATGTTGGAGCAACACCAATATTAGTAGACATTCAAAAAGATAATTTCGAAATGGATTATGACAAATTAGAACAAGCAATAACAGAAAAAACAAAAGTAATTATACCAGTAGATATTGGTGGAGTAATGTGTGATTATGATAGAATACAAAAAATAGTAGAGAAAAAAGCAAACATATTTAAACCATCATCAGAATTACAAGAAAAATTAGGAAGAATTGCAATAATGGCAGATAGTTCACATGCTATTGGAGCAATGAGAAATGGTAAAATGGCAGGAGAATATGCAGACTTTACATGTTTCTCATTCCATGCAGTAAAGAATTTAACAACAGCAGAAGGTGGAGCTGTTACATGGAAGAAAAATGATAAATTTGATAATGAAGCAATTTATAAAAGATATCAATTATTATCATTACATGGTCAAACAAAAGACGCATTACATAAAAATCAATTAGGAGCATGGGAATATGATATAGTAGAACCAGCTTACAAATGTAATATGACAGATATAATGGCAGGAATGGGATTAGCACAAATAAAAAGATATCCACAATTAGTAGCAAGAAGACATGAAATAATAAAAATATATGAAGATGCATTAAAAGGACATCAAGTAAAAACATTAAATCATGAAGATGAAAAAACAAATTCAAAATCATCAGGACATCTATTTATAACAAGAGTAGAAGGAATTGATGAAAAAACAAGAAATGAAATAATAATAAAAATGGCAGAAAGAGGAATTGCAACAAATGTACATTATAAGCCATTACCAATGCTTACAGCATATAAAAATTTGGGATTTGATATAAAAAATTATCCAAATGCATTTGATTATTATAAATGTGAAATAACATTACCATTATATTCATTATTAACAGATGAAGAAGCAAAATATGTAATAACAAATTTTGTTGATATTTTAAAAGAATATGGTAAATAAAAAGGAAAATTTAAAATGATATTAAAAGATTATGAAAAATTACCAGAAAAAATGAAAAATGAAAAAGTGAAAGAATATTATGATATAATATCAAAAAAGAAAATTAGTTTAGTAATGAAAAGAATATTTGACATATTCTTTTCATTAGTCTTATTAATAATACTTTCACCAATTTTATTAATATTAGCAATATTAATAAAGATAGACTCAAAAGGACCAGTATTTTATAGACAAGAAAGAGTTACAACAAATGGAAAAATATTTAGAATATTTAAGTTCAGAACAATGGTACAAAATGCAGACCAAATAGGATCATTAGTAACAGTTGGAAATGATGCTAGAATAACAAGAGTAGGAAAAGTAATTAGAAAAGTTAGACTTGATGAAATACCACAATTAATAAATATTTTAAAAGGTGAGATGACATTTGTTGGAACAAGACCAGAAGTAAAAAAATATGTTGACAAATATACAGATGAAATGATGGCAACATTACTTTTGCCTGCTGGTGTTACATCAATTGCAAGTATAAAATATAAAGATGAAGATGAAATATTAGACAAAGCAGTAAAGGCTGGTAAAGATACAGATGTGGCATATGTTGAAGATGTTTTACCAGGTAAAATGAAATATAATTTAGAATATTTAAAACAGTTTTCTGTTTTACATGATTTGAAAATTTGTATAGATACAGTAATAGGAGTATTAAGATAGGAGAAATAGATGTTAGTATCTTTTATAATAATAGCATATAATGCAGAAAAATTTTTGGATAAAAGTTTAGAATCATTAAAAAAACAAGATTATCCACATAAAGATATAGAAGTAATATTAGTTGATAGTATATCAACAGATGGAACAAGAAAAGTTTTTGAGGAATTTAAAAAAGAAAATGAAAAAGATTTTTATCAAATAAAAATACTTACAAACAAAGGAAAAACTTTACCTAAAGGATGGAATGTAGCATTAAAAGAAGTTACAGGAGAAGTTGTACTAAGAGTTGATGCACATACATTTTTTGACAAAGATTTTATTTGGAACAATGTTAAAGAGATTGAAAATGGAGAAAACATTGTTGGAGGAAAATGCATAAGTGTAACACAAAATAATGATTGGAAAGAAAAATTATTATTAATAGCAGAAGAATCTATATTTGGATGTGGAATTGCAGATTTTAGAAGAAAAGAAAGTAAAGAATATGTAAGTACATTGGCATTTGCAATGTACAGAAAAAAAGTATTTGATGATGTTGGACCATATAATGAAAATTTAGCAAGAACAGAAGATAATGAAATGCATTATAGAATGAAACAAAAAGGATATAAGTTTTTACTTTCACCCAATATTAAATCATATAGATATGCAAGAAGTGATTTGAAAGGAATGATAAAACAAAAATATGGTAATGGAAAATGGATTGGAATAACATTACATTATTGTCCAAAATGTTTTTCAATATATCATTTAGTACCATTTTTATTTGTGTTAGGAATTTTATTTTCTGTAATAATGGCATTTGTTAATGTTCCAATATTTGTATATTTATTAACAAGTGCATATTTGTTATTTAATATATTAAATATTATACTAATAACAATAAAAAATGGATTTAGTATTAGCTATTTATTACTCCCATTTATTTTCTTTGTATTGCATTGTGCTTATGGAATAGGTACTGTTGTGGGAATAGTAAAGGGATTTTTTATGAAAAGGAAGAGAAAATAGATGAAAACAATTGGAGTTATAATACCTAATTACAACTCAGGAATATATATAAAAAGATGTTTAGATTCACTATTAGAACAAGAATATAGAGTAAATGAAATAATAGTAGTAGATGATTGTTCTACAGACGAATCAACTAAAATTGTAAAAGAATATACAAAAAAATATAATAATATTATTCTTCTTGAAAATGAAAAAAATATGGGAGTATCATATTCAAGAAATAGAGGAATAGAAAATACAAAGTCTGAATATATAATGTTTTGTGACTCAGATGATTGGTATGAAAAGCAAGCAACTAAAAAAATGATGGAAAAAGTTGAAGATGGTGCAGATTTTGTATTTGTAGGTTATTATATAACATATAAAGATGGAAGAAAAATAGAAGCAAAATATAATACTTTTAATAATATAGAAATAACCAAAGAAACATGTATTTCATATTTACCAATAACATCTTGGGCAAAATTAATAAAAAAATCAATTTTAGTAGAACACAATATAAAATATCCTGTAGGAATAAAGAACTGTGAAGAATTGCCAGTTATACCTGTTGCAGGATTTTATGCACAAAAAATAGTATATATAGATGAATGTTTATATAACTATTTTCAAAGAGAAAACTCAGCGTCTAACCATAGATTAGAAGATTTGAGTTTTTATGATATAACATATGAAAAATTTAAAAATCAATTACCACAAGAATATAAAAAATCAATAAATATAAGAATGGTAGAGCATTTGCTATATAGTAAAACATATAGTTTGATAAAAGAAAAACATTTGAAAAAAGAAATAATAGAAAATATTAATAAATGTAAAAAAAATTTGGATGGACAAGATATTAATACAATATTAAAACAATTCCCTGTGCGCAAGAGAATTTTTATAAAATGTGCATTGGCAAAATTTGTATTTCCATTGAAATTATATGTAGCATTACAACAAAAAATGATAGGAGAATAAAATTAGATAATTATAAAGATTATTCACATTATTTAGAAAAAATAAATGAGTATATAGCAGAAAAAATGAAAAGGGAATCAAAGTTATTAAATAAAGACAATTATAAGGAATATTTCTCAAATGCAAGAGAATTTTTTATGAATTATAATTATGATGAAATATTCTATTAATGGAGGGACAAATGCTAAACAAATTGAAAAAAATAAAACCAAAACATATCTTGGAAATGCTTGTTATTTTAATATCTTTTATACCTGGAATGATATTAAGACTGATAAAAAGGGATATATGGATAGTAGCAGAAAATGGTGATGATGCCAAAGACAATGGATATGCATTCTTTAAATATGCAATGGAAAATAAAAGTAAAAAAGATATATATTATGTAATAACAAAAAAATCAATATATTATGATAAATTAAAAAAATACAATAAAAATCTATTATATAAAAATAGTTTAAAACACAATATATATACAATAGCATCAACAAAATATATAAGCTCGCAAATAGGTTCTGGATTACCATTTCCAGAATTAGTATTTAATTTTCAAGGAACATTTATATATAGATTTAAATCAATATTTTTGCAACATGGGATAACACAAAATAAAGTGCAATGTTTATTAAAAAACGAGAGTAAAGTAGACTTATTTTGTTGTGCAGGAAACAAAGAATATGATTTTGTAATAAACGAGTTAGGATATAATGAAGAAAATGCCAAAAAAACAGGATTTTGCAGATATGATTTATTAAAAGACGAGTCAAAAAATAGCAATAAAATCTTAATGATGTTTACATGGAGAAAGCAATTTGAAAATGATGAAAAAGCATTTTTAGATTCAAAATACTATTCAACTATACAAGATTTAATAAAAGATACAAGACTGTCAGACTTATTAGAAAAAGAAAATTTAGAATTATATATGTGTTTACATGATAATATGATTCCATACAAAGATAAATTTATAACTACAAATTCAAGAATAAAGATAGTTGACAAAACAGAAAAGAGTATACAAGAACTATTAAGAGAGTGCAAATATTTAATAACAGACTATTCAAGTGTAGCATTTGATTTTGCATATATGAAAAAGCCATTACAATATTTTCAATTTGATTATGAAGAATTTAGAAAAAATCATATACCAGAAGGATATTGGAATTATGAAGATGGTTTTGGAGAAGTAACACATACTGTTGATGAATGTATTAACAAACTAATAGAAAGTGTAAATTGTAACTTTGAAATGAATGAAAAATATAAAAATAAAACAAAAGATTTTTATATTTATACAGATACAGAAAATTCAAAGAGAACATATGAAGAAATTGAAAAATTGCCAGTTGAAAAGCATAATATAGATTCAGTTTGGTTAATTACAGTAATTGCATTTATAATAAGCTTTTTTACTAAAAATTTGTATTTATTGTTAATTACAGATGTAATAGGAGTAATATTAAATATAATATATTCAAGTAAAAATATAAGTCAAAGAATATATTTATTAATATTTAATATAGCAATGTTTACATTTTTATTAGCCAAGCCAGTTATAAGCATATTTAAAGCTATAAACTGGATAGAAAAGTTCTCAATAGATTCACAACAGCATGCATTTTTATTAGTTTTTATAGCAACATTTTCAATATATATTGGAAGTAGAATTTCTGAAAAGAAGAATAAAATTACAGAAAATATAAAAGAAAATACAAACGAATCAAAATGTAAAGATAAGAAAATATTTACCAATATAGCTTTAGTATTATTTTTGGTTTGTGCTATTTTTTCAATAATAACAGAATATGATAAATTAATATATATGAATGGAAAAGACTATGTAGAATATTATCTAACATATGAAAATACATTTAATCCAATAATAACACTATTAGCAGGAATGTCAGATATAATGTTATGTATATTCCTTGCATGTATGCCAAGTAAGAAGAAAGCAATAATACCAGTTGGAATTTTTATGATATATAATATCCCAACATTTTTAATAGGGCAAAGAACACCTATTGTTATATCAGCATTGTTTATATTTTCATATTTTGTAATAAGAGATTATTTGAATAACAAAGAAAGATGGATAGGAAAATTCGAAAAAATAGCTTTAATATTACTTATACCAGTAGCAATAATAGGACTTGCAATTTATAATTATTCAAGAGTAGATGAAGAAGTACCAACAACTAATATAATATCTTTATTTGGAGACTTTTTCTATACACAAGGAGTATCTTATGATGTATTGAACATAGGATATGAGATAAAAGATAAGATAAAAACAACAACAAACCATAATTATACATTTGGGCCTTTTATTGACTATTTTAAATATAGTACAATATCACAAAAAATATTTAAAACAAAGCCATTACCAACAGGAAATAATGTAACAAAAGCACTTGAATCAAGTAGTTATTCACATATAATATCATATTTAACAAGAAAAGATTATTTAGAAGGACATGGATGGGGATCATCATTTATACTGGAAACATATACAGACTTTGGATATATTGGTGTAATTGTATATAGCCTGATTTTAGGATATTTATTAATGGCAATTCCAAGACTATTAAAAAAGAACACCTTTATAGCATCAATAGTATTAATAAGTACATTAAATATATTTATAATTCCAAGAGCAGAAGCATTACAATTTTTGCAATTTATAATAACACCACAGTTTTGGGGTGCATGGATTATGTGTATATGTGGATACCAAGTAGTAAAAATAATTATAAACAAATATGAAATGAGGAAAAATTAATGAGAGCACAAAAATCGGCAAAAAATATTATAGTTGCACTAATAAGTAATGCTCTAAATATAGTATTAGGAGTAGTAGTACAATCAATATTTTTAAAAACATTAGGGGAAGAATATTTAGGATTAAACACAGTATTAACAAGTATATTGTCAATGTTATCAATTGCTGAACTAGGATTAGGTTCAGCAATCATATATAATATGTATAAACCAATAGCCAATAAAGATAAAGAAAAAATAAAATCATTAATGAAATTTTACAAAAAGTGTTATAGCATTATAATAATAGTAATGCTGGCTATAGGTCTTATTGTTAGTATATTTTTAAAACAAATTGTAGGAGAAACACAGACAATTCAAAACTTATACTTACTATATTTCTTATTTTTAACAGATGTAATATTTTCATATACAATAGCATATAAAAGATCAATAATATATGCAAACCAAGAAGAATATCTTACAAATATAGTTCATTTAATTTATTTAGTAGTAATGAATGGATTACAAATATTGTTTTTATATTTAACACATAATTATTGTGTATTTTTAATAATAAAATTAGTATGTAGAATATTAGAAAATGTATTAGTAAATATAATCGCAAATAAAAAATATCCATATATAAATGAAAAAGATGTAAAAGAATTAGACAAAGAAATAAAAGATGATATTATAAAAAATATAAAGGCATTATTTTTCCATAAAATTGCCGGATTTATTGTAAGCAGTACAGATACAATATTGATTTCAGTATTTTTTGAAGGACTAGTTACAGTTGCCTATTATTCAAATTACAATTTAGTACTTTCAGCAATTACAACAATATTAAATCAATTTTTATTATCAGCTACGGCAAGTATAGGTGATTTATTAACAGAAAATAATAAAGAAAGAAATTATGAAATTTATAAAAAACTAAATTTTCTTAATTTTGTAATATTTATAATAGGTGCAACAGGAATGGCATGTGCAATAGAACCATTTATAACGATTTTCTTTGGAGAACAATATATATTATCAAAATTTATATTAATCTCATTAATATTAAAATTCTTCATTCAAGGAATGAGAAGACCACTTATGGCATTTAAAGAAGCAGCAGGCATATTTTATGTAGATAGATTTGTACCAATATTAGAATCAGTAGTTAATCTAGTTGCGTCAATAATATTATTAAAAATATGTGGATTAGCAGGAATATTTTTAGGTACAGCAGTAAGTTCTTTAGTAATACTATTATACAGTTATCCTAAATATGTATATAGACCATTATTTAATAAAAAATGGAAAGATTATTATATAGAATTTATTAAAACAATATTATATGCAACAATTATAGTTGGAATTACAATGGGAGTAAATCAATTAATAAGAGTAAGTAATATATTTGCTGAACAAGTATTGAGTGTTGTAGTAGCTATAATAATACCAGTTAT
>ULSR01068563.1_pt1 | contig 12563 bp, 10 predicted proteins | sample 1956861 | NCBI WGS metagenome assembly ULSR01 (sample SAMEA4835713, study PRJEB28245) | human gut metagenome | biome: gut microbiome; material: fecal sample | place: Denmark | collected 2008 | reverse complement strand
GAGCACAGGACTGACAAGATTTCAGGTAACCATAGGAGAAGTGGACTATTTCCGTGGCCTCTGTGAAGAAGCAGGTCTGGATGAAGATACGGAAAAAGAACTCCGTTCCTGCATCTCCGGCAAGAATTTTTTCGCTGCGCAGGAACTTCTGGAACAGAAGCAGATTCCGGAACCTTATCACAGCATATTATTAAAGCTTGCAGATATGTTTGAAAACATAGAATCTCTGGAGGATGCCAAAGCCCTGGTAAAAAATGAACGTTCCTTACAGGCGATCGCAAGACTCGAGAAATTAAAAAAACGCCTGAAGCAATACGGAGTAGCGGAATATATTACCTTTGATCTCGGGATGCTCAGCAAATATCAGTATTATACTGGTGTTGTATTTAAGGCTTATACATATGGCATCGGTGATGCCGTGGTAAAAGGCGGTCGTTATGACAACCTGCTTAGAAAGTTCGGTAAAGATACGGCAGCCATCGGTTTTGTCATCGTTATTGATGATCTGCTGGAGGCTTTATCCCGTCAGAAAGTAGTGATTGATGTTCCCGCTTCCGGCCAAATTTTGTATTACAGGGCAGGAGACGAGACGGATTATCTTGCAAAGCTTGCTGAGGCTGCAAAATTACGTAAAAAAGGCATTCCCACCGTACTTTCCCCCGACATCACTGAGAACGAGGAGGCAGACCAGTAATGAGTGAAGAAAGATATCTTACGTTTGCTCTGGGAAAGGGCAGACTTGCCAAAAAGACACTGGAACTTTTCGAGCAGATCGGTATTACCTGCGACGAAATGAAAGATAAAGATACCAGAAAACTGATATTTATCAATGAAGAATACAAATTGCGCTTTTTCCTGGCAAAAAGCCCCGATGTTCCCACTTATGTTGAATACGGTGCTGCGGATATCGGTGTGGTTGGTAAAGATACGATTTTGGAAGAGAATCGTAATGTCTACGAAGTCCTGGATCTTGGTTTTGGAAAATGCCGTATGTGTGTCTGCGGTCCCGCTTCCGCAGGAGAACTTTTAAAGCATCATGAGAGGATCCGGGTAGCCAGCAAATACCCTAATATCGCCAGAGAATATTTTTACAATAAAAAGCATCAGACAGTAGATATTATCAAGTTAAATGGCTCTGTGGAGTTAGGTCCTCTGGTAGAGCTGTCTGATGTCATCGTGGATATTGTGGAGACCGGTTCCACCTTAAAAGAAAACGGTTTGGAAGTTTTGGAAGAGGTATGTCCTTTGTCCGCCCGCATGATCGTCAATCCGGTAAGCATGCAGATGGAAGCCGACCGTATCCGCAAACTGGTGGGGGCAATCCGCGAGCAGTTAAAAATACAGTCGTAACCAGATAAATCAGAAAATAGAGCAGATAAATCACAGCATATTGATTAGGAGAGTACCGTTATGAGAATCGTAGCATTGGATAAAGAATCAAAACAGAGTATTTTGAACGACCTCTTAAAGAGAAGCCCGAATAACTACTCTCAGTACGAAAGCACCGTGAATCAGATCATTGACAGAGTTCGTGCCGAGGGTGACAGGGCTTTATTCGATTATACCCTGCAGTTCGATAAGTTTACTTTAACCGCAGAAAACATTCGCGTCACGAAAGAAGAGATTGCGGAGGCTTATACGCAGATGGATGAAAACCTGATCGATGTGATCCGTCAATCCGCAGAGAACATCCGCGCTTTTCACCAGAAGCAGCTTCGTAACAGCTGGTTCGATGCCAAGCCCGACGGTACTATCTTAGGTATGAAGATCACCGCCATTGAGAGGGCGGGTGTCTATGTTCCCGGTGGAAAAGCCGCTTATCCTTCCAGTGTATTGATGAATGTGATCCCTGCGAAAGTAGCCGGTGTAGATGAGATCATTATGACCACCCCTCCCGGAAAAGACGGTAAAGTCAATCCCGGTACTCTGGTAGCCGCAGATATCGCCGGTGTGGATACCATCTATAAGGTTGGCGGAGCACAGGCCATCGCTGCCATGGCTTTCGGCACAGAGTCTGTTCCGAAGGTAGACAAGATCACGGGCCCCGGTAATATTTTCGTAGCACTTGCCAAAAAAGCGGTGTACGGCTATGTCAGCATTGATTCCATTGCCGGTCCCAGTGAGATTCTAGTATTGGCGGATGAGACCGCCACTCCCAGATACGTTGCGGCGGATCTGTTGTCCCAGGCAGAGCATGACGAGCTTGCAAGTGCTATTCTGATCACAACTTCCAAGGAGCTTGCCGAGAAGGTATCCGAGGAAGTAGACGGTTTTGTCAAAGTCTTAGAGCGTGCTCCCATCATTCAGAAGTCTTTGGACAATTACGGCTACATTCTGTTAGCTGACAATATGGAAGATGCCATTGATGCGGCTAATGCCATTGCTTCTGAGCACTTGGAGATCATTACAAAGAATCCGTTCGACACCATGACACGTATCCGCAACGCCGGTGCCATTTTCTTAGGAGAGTATGCTTCCGAGCCTTTAGGAGATTATTTTGCAGGTCCGAACCACATCCTGCCTACCAACGGTACCGCAAGATTTTTCTCACCGGTAAATGTAGATGATTTCATCAAGAAAACCAGTATCATTTCTTATTCCAGACAGGCTCTGGAGAAAGTACATAACCAGATCGAGACCTTTGCAAAAAGCGAAGGCTTGACCGCACACGCAAACAGTATTAAAGTGAGATTTGAAGATTAGGAGATACTATGGAACGAAAAGCATCTGTGAACCGAACAACAAAAGAGACCGATATTGCCATTACCCTGAATCTGGATGGCAGCGGAAAAGCAGATCTGTCTACCGGCATCGGATTTTTTGACCATATGCTGGATGGCTTTGCGAGACACGGCTTTTTTGATCTGAACTTCAAGGTAAAGGGAGACTTACAGGTGGATGGCCACCATACGGTGGAGGACACCGGTATCGTCTTAGGCGAAGCCATCAAAAAGGCAGTGGGAGATAAGAAAGGAATCAACCGTTACGGTTATTTTATCCTGCCCATGGATGAAGTGCTTGCCTTGTGTGCCGTTGACTTAAGCGGTCGCCCTTACCTTAATTTTGAATGTGAATTCACAGTGCCCAAGGTAGGCGAGTTGGATACCGAGCTGGTGAAGGAATTTTTCTATGCTGTATCTTATAGTGCCGGAATGAATCTACATATCAAAATGTTGTCCTCCGGTAACAATCATCACATGATCGAGGCAATATTCAAGGCATTTGCCAAAGCACTGGATCAGGCCGTTTCCTATAATCCGAAGGTAACGGATGTATTAAGTACCAAAGGAAGTCTGTAAAAAATACGTGCCTGTGATCCGTACCCTGCAGGCATAGAAAACGCGAGGATTACTATGATCATCAAGAAATTTGTTCCCTGTATTTATTTATATCATGAGCATGCGGTAAGAAATCTTATGGATACCACCATCGTGGATACCGACCCGGTACGTCTGGCAGATTATTATTGTGAACACAATGCAGATGAATTGATCGTATTCGATATGTCCGAAGGAGACGCCGAGCATGAGGCAGCGTTGGACATCATCAAGGAAATCTGCGCCAAAGCGGAAGTGGATGTCATCGGTGCCGGCAATGTAAAGCGCATGGAGGACATTAAGAAATTACTTTATGCCGGATGTAAAAAAGCGGTTCTCGACTATGAGAAAGAGAGTAATATTGAGATCACGGAGGAAGTCTCCCTGAAATTTGGCAAGGAAAAGATACTGATCTCCTATAATGATCCCGCCGTTTTGGAATTACATAAAGATAAAATTGAAAAGTATATCTCTGCCATGATTCTGATGAATCCTCACCAGATCCGAGAGACGCAGAGTATTCTGTCCCTTCCCTTTTTTGTGCAGATCAATCAGGTAGCACTGAATAAGCTGCTGGAGATCTTCGCATATGAAAATGTATGTGGCGTCACCGGTAATACCATCAATGACAATGTGAAAGAAATCGTTGCCCTGAAGGATCTGTGCCGGGAAAATGATATTCCCATTGAATCCTTCCAGGCTGCTTACAAGTGGGAAGATTTCAAGAAAAACAGTGACGGCATGGTACCTGTTATCGTGCAGGATTACCGTACTCAGGAAGTTCTGATGATGGCTTACATGAATGAGGAAGCTTATGCACAGACTCTGAAGCTTGGTAAAATGACTTACTACAGCAGAAGCAGACAGGAACTATGGCTGAAGGGACTGACCAGCGGACATTACCAGTATGTGAAGGAACTGGTGGCTGACTGTGATATGGACACAATCCTTGCTAAGGTATCACAGATCGGTGCTGCCTGTCATACCGGCAGCAAGAGCTGTTTCTTTAACGAGATCACAAAAAAGGATTACGAAGAAAGCAGCAACCCCTTACAGGTATTCGAGGAAGTATTCGATGTGATCAAGGATCGCAAGGTCCACCCCAAGGAGGGTTCCTATACCAATTACCTGTTCGACAAGGGCATTGACAAGATTCTCAAGAAACTGGGCGAGGAGGCGACTGAGATTGTGATCGCCGCCAAAAATCCCAACCCCAATGAGGTCAAATATGAGATCAGTGATTTCCTGTATCATATGATGGTCCTGATGGCAGAAAAAGATGTCACCTGGGAAGAAATCACTACAGAGCTTGCAAATCGTTAACCGCATTTTCCATCCAGGTCTCGATATATGTTCCGTAATCTACCTCCGTAACGTAAGACAGCACCTGATCCATGGACAGACCGGCAAAGCTTTTATTTTCCCGATCCAGCAATATCACTGTAAGCAGTAATACTCCGGCCAGAGCAAGACGGATTCTGAAAGTCCCGGTATGAGAACTACCGGAACCACTGGATTCTTCCTGCTCCGGCCTTATTTCTGTCTGTCTGCGCATTTGCTGCAGCAGTTGTGCTGTATTCTTATCATCCAATGGTTCCAAAAAATCCCTCCTCTATAAGACCATGCTCTGCAGTTTATATTTATGTACCTTTTGGTACTGGCAGAACTGTTTTTTTTAAGGTATAATGATGTATTGAATAGTTATTAGCAATTTGAGAGAGATCATTATAATAATCATTTGAGGTAATTATGAACGAAAAATTAGCATTAAGCGATGATATTCTGATGAAGATTGAGAAACCTGCCCGTTACATCGGCAACGAAGTGAACGCGGTGGTGAAGGACCTAAATAACATTGATGTCCGTTTTTGTATGTGCTTCCCCGATGTCTACGAGATTGGCATGTCCCATCTGGGCATTCAGATCCTGTACGGCATGCTCAACTCCTGGGACGATGTCTGGTGTGAGAGAGTCTATTCTCCCTGGGTGGATTTAGATGCCATCATGCGTAAGGAAAATATCCCTCTGTTTGCCCTGGAGAGCCAGGATCCGGTGAAGAATTTTGATTTCCTGGGAATCACCATCCAGTACGAGATGTGCTATACGAATATATTGCAGGTCCTGGATCTTGCACAGATTCCGCTGCTTGCAGAAGAACGCGGGGATGATTGTCCCATTGTCATCGGTGGCGGTCCCTGCACCTATAATCCGGAACCCATTGCAGACTTTTTCGATATCTTCTATATCGGTGAAGGCGAGACCCAGTATCGTCCACTGATCGATCTGTATAAAAAGTGCAGAGAAGAGAAGGTGGGAAGAGAAGAATTCTTACGCCGTGCTGCGAAGCTGCCCGGCATGTATGTTCCCAGATTCTATGAGACTGCTTATCATGAGGACGGCACCATCGCTTCCTTTCGCCCGACCGAAGAGGGGATTTCCGCTACGATCCGCAAGGAACTGGTGACGGATATGACCGACAGCTTTTATCCCATGAAGCCCGTGGTACCTTACATTAAGGTCACACAGGACAGAGTGGTCTTAGAGATTCAGAGAGGCTGTATCCGCGGATGCCGTTTCTGCCAGGCTGGGCAGCTGTATCGTCCGGTCAGAGAGCGTGACGTGGAAGTATTGAAAAAATACGCCATGGAGATGCTGAAAAATACCGGTCACGAGGAGATCTCCTTAAGCTCCTTAAGCTCCAGTGATTACAGCAAACTGCCGGAACTGATTGATTTCCTGATGGAAGAATGCAACAAGAGACATATCAATATCTCCCTGCCGTCCTTACGTATTGATGCCTTTTCCCTGGATGTCATGAGTAAGGTGCAGGATGTGAAAAAATCCAGCCTGACCTTCGCACCGGAGGCCGGCAGCCAGAGACTGCGTGATGTCATCAATAAAGGATTGACGGAAGAAGTGATCCTGCATGGTTCCGCGCTGGCTTTCGAGGGCGGCTGGACCAGAGTCAAGCTGTATTTCATGCTGGGACATCCCACCGAAACCGAGGAGGATATCCGCGGCATCGCTGAACTGTCCAATAAGATTGCAGCCACCTTCTTCGATACGGTGCCGAAGGAGAAACGTGTCAACGGCAGAGTACAGATCGTTACCAGTACCTCCTTCTTCGTACCGAAGCCCTTTACTCCATTCCAGTGGGCACCCCAGTGTACCAAGGAAGAATTCGTGGAAAAGGCATATCTGACCCGAAAAGCCATCTCCGAGCAGTTGAACCAGAAGAGTATCAAGTACAACTGGCACGAAGCGGATGTCAGCGTCTTAGAAGGTGTGCTGGCAAGAGGCGACAGGAGATTGTCCCAGGTGCTTTTATATGTTTATCACAAGGGCTGCTTCTACGATGCCTGGAGCGAATACTTCCACAATGATGTCTGGATGGAAGCCTTCGCTGCCTGCGGTCTGGATCCGGATTTCTATTCCCACAGAGAACGACCCTTGGACGAGATCCTGCCCTGGGATTTCCTGGACTGCGGTGTCTCCCGTTCTTTCCTGGAGAGAGAATGGCAGAAGGCGAAAAACGAGACGATCTCACCGAACTGCAAACAGGCATGTCAGGGCTGCGGTGCCGCCAGATTCGGCTGCGGTATCTGCGTAGAGCCCAGAGACTGATCGTACGAGACACACCCTTATGGCACGTTATTGAATGTTGAAGAATAAGAAGAAAGGGAATTGCAGGTCTTTCAAGAAAGACCGCATAGAAATTTGACAGAAATTATGAAATTAAGAATTAAATTCAAAAAATACGGACCGGTACGTTTTATCGGCCATCTGGATGTAATGCGTTTTTTCCAGAAAGCCAACCGCAGAGCAGAACTGGACGTAGCCTATACCGGAGGATTCAGCCCCCATCAGATCATGTCCTTCGCCGCACCCTTAGGCGTGGGACTGACCAGCAACGGAGAATATATGGATCTGGAAGTACATTCCCTGACTTCCTGCGAGGATGTTAAGACACGGCTCAATGCCGCATCTGTACCCGGCATTGAGATCACTTCCGTGAAGATCCTTCCGGATAAGGCGGGCAATGCCATGGCAAGTGTGGCTGCCGCCGGATATACCGTAACCTTCCGGGAGGGCAGAGGTCCTCATTTTGATCTGGCACCTGCTGTGGAACGCTTCCTTGCCAAGGACGAGATCCTGATCACCAAGGAGACCAAAAAAGGCAGCCGGGAAATCAATTTAAAAGAAGGCATCTATGAGCTGAAAGCCGTGGATGGTAACAGCCTGTATCTGTTGGTAGATGCATCCAGCGCCGGCAATATCAAGCCCATTCAGGTAGTGGAGTCATTATTTGCGGAAAATGGAGACCCCCTCCCTGAGAATGCCCTTATGGTCAACAGAGAAGAGACCTATTTAAGAAGCGATGCCGGAGAACTGCTTCCCTTAGACGCCATCGGTTATGACAGCGAAGAAGCTTACAAAGCGGCTTCCGGAGATAGCGAATGAGCCGCAGTCTCACCGGCGGCAGACCGGCAAGAGAAAAAGAAATAAATGAGATCCGTAAGAGCACGGACTGTACTACCGGGAAAATGATCTTTACGAAGCTTCGGGATAAAAATGTGGCATTACTTGTGAACTCCGGTGGAATTGCCGCTGTGCGGGTACTTCGTTCGAATGCCAGTAAGCTTGGCGGAATCTACCTTGGAAAAATACAGAATGTGGCGAAAAACATCGATGCCTGCTTCGTGGAGATTGCGCCCGGGGAACTGTGCTTTCTGCCATTACGGGAAGCAGGTACGGCACATCTTACCAACAGACAGCCGGACGGAAGCTTAAAAGCCGGAGATGAACTGGTAGTCATGGTCACCAGAGATGCCCAGAAGACGAAACGCGCTTCCGTTACCACAGATTATTCCCGGATGAAGCAACAGCTTGTTAAAAACGGAGTCACCCCTGAGAGCGCATCCAAAGCCCTTCAGATCCTTTTAAATCAGGCAATCCATAAAGTATGCCTTACCTGTCTTCTTGCGCCTTCTGAAGCCATCTACGAGGCATTGGAACAGTTGGCAGATCCATCGGAATACAGTGAAGTCCTTACGGACGACCCTGAGATCTTCCACAAGCTTTCTGAAAGCAGTCATCCGCTTTTACAGCAGAAGAACCTCCGGTTGTATGATGATCCTGCCATTTCCCTGCGTCTTTTATATTCTCTCGAAAGGGGGATGGATGAGGCACTGGATACGAGAGTCTGGCTGAAATGCGGCGGATATCTGGTCATTGAGCCTACGGAAGCCATGACAGTCATCGATGTCAATTCCGGCAAAAATGAATCTAAGAAGATGGGAGAAGAGACCTATTATCAGGTCAATGCCGAAGCTGCAGAAGAGGTTGCAAGACAGTTGCGTCTGCGGAATCTGTCCGGTATCATTATCGTAGACTTCATCAATATGTCAGAAAAGGAAAATCGTCAGGAACTGCTGAAATACCTGAAAACGCTGACCACACAGGATCCTCAGCATCCCCGGATCGTGGATATGACACCACTTGGTCTGGTGGAAATCACCCGTAAAAAGTCCCATCCTACCCTGGCAGAACAATGGAAAAAAATATAAGAACCTGCTTATAAACCAGTCAACACTCGTTTGGCTGGTTTTTTGTTATATTTCACAATTTTAGGAAACTCTTTTTAGTAAAAACGTTTCTTGAATATTCCCCTACAAAATGCTACTCTTGTATCAAAGGAAACTATTTTTTACATTTGCGTTTCCAAGGAAATATATGATAATTCTCATCTAAAGACGGAGGAACACCTATGGATACCACAGATGCTCTGCAAAAAAACATTTTGGATGCCACCCTTCGTGTCTTCGATCGAAAAGGACTGAAGTTTACGATGGATGACCTGGCAAAGGAACTTTCCATCAGTAAAAAGACCATCTATACGGTCTATGACGACAAAGAAGCGCTGTTCCTGGCCATGGTAGATTATATTTTTGACTCCATCAAGGAAAGCGAGCAGATGATCCTGACGGATCCTGCGCTGGGAACTATCGAAAAGCTACAGCGCATCTTAGGCGTCCTGCCGGAAGGCTATCAGAATATTGACCTCAGAAAGCTCTATTCCCTACGGGACAAATATCCTAAGATCTACCATAAAGTGGAGCTTCGCTTAGAGACCGGCTGGGAGCCTACGATCCAGCTGATCGAGACAGGCATGGCAGAGGGCAGTATCCGCCCGGTTCCCATCTGTCTGGTGAAAATGATGCTGGAAGCCTCCATTGAGCAGTTTTTCCAAAGAGATATCCTCGCACAGAATCATCTGACTTACGTGGACGCCTTAAATGAGGTCGTAAATATTCTCATGTACGGAATCACACAGAGACAGTAAATACGCAGACAAAAAGGGAGAAGAACTTATGACACATAGACTTTACTTAAACGACGACTGGCTGTTCACTGAACAGTTTGAGGACAGTTTAGTGGCACCGGAATATCCGGAAAACACACTGCAGCCGGTACGTCTGCCGCATACCTGTAAGGAAACCCCGTTTCATTATTTTGACGAATCCCTCTACCAGATGGTCAGCGGATACAGGCGCCATCTCCTGATTCCAAAGAACTGGCAGGGAAAACGGATCCTGCTTACTTTTGAGGGAGCTGCCCATGACAGTACTGTATTTTGTAATGGGAAAAAGGTGGGAGAGCATCACTGCGGTTACACTGCATTTACTGTAGATTTAACAGACAATGTACTCTATGGGCAGGATAACCTGCTCTGTGTCCGCTTAGACAGCAGAGAGAATTTAAACGTTCCGCCTTTTGGCTATGTGATCGATTATATGACCTATGGCGGTATCTACCGGGATGTCCGGTTGGAAGTAAAGGAAAAAGTCTCCCTTTCGGATATCTTCGTCCATACAGCGATAGATTTCAGATCGTCTCCCGTGACAGCTCAGATCACCTCTGAGATCACGCTTACTGAAAGTGATGAGAACGTGACCATCCGACAGTACTACATGCCCAAAAGTACCGCCGTCGCGCAGGAATCCTGGAGGCTTTTGTGCGAGCAGACTGTTTCTGCAGATACTACCTGTGACAAGGAGATTGCTCTTACAGCAGCAATTACCGATCCTCTGTTATGGGACACCGAAGAAGCTAATCTCTATATTTTAAAGACACAGCTATATCAGGATAATACGCTCCTGGATGAGACAGAGACCACGTTTGGTATCCGGGAAGCAGTATTTAAAAAGGACGGCTTTTATCTTAATGGCAGGAAGTTGCGGATCCGCGGCTTAAACCGCCACCAGAGCTTCCCTTATGTGGGATATGCCATGCCTAAGAGCATGCAACGGCTGGATGCGGATCTTCTGAAAAAGGAGTTGGGTTTAAATGCCGTAAGGACTTCCCATTATCCCCAGAGCCATTATTTTTTAGAGCGCTGTGATGAGCTTGGACTTTTAGTATTTACAGAATTCCCCGGCTGGCAGCATATCGGCGATGATTCCTGGAAAGCACAGGCGGTGGCAAATGCCGAAGACATGATCCGACAGTACCGTAATCATCCCTCCATCATTTTATGGGGAATACGCATCAATGAGTCACCGGATGACGATGCTTTTTACGAAAAGACCAATGCCGTGGCACATAAGCTGGATCCATCAAGACCTACCGGTGGTGTCCGTGCCATGAAAAAAAGTCATCTGTTAGAAGATGTCTATACGTATAATGATTTTCTGCACGATGGTGAGATGCCCGGCTGTGATCCGAAGAAAAAAGTCACATCTGATATGGAGAAGCCTTATCTGATCAGTGAGTACAACGGGCATATGTATCCCACAAAGGCCTTCGACAACGAAGAGCGCCGCAGTGAGCATGCCATCCGCCACGCCAATGTACTGGATGCTGTGGCAAGTCAGTCCGATATCGCCGGAAGCTTCGGCTGGTGCATGTTCGACTACAACACCCACAAAGACTTCGGAAGCGGTGACCGGATCTGTTATCATGGTGTCATGGATATGTTCCGGAATCCGAAGCTGGCATCAAATATCTATGCCTGTGAGCAGGAACAAACTCCTGTATTGGAGATCACTTCCTCCATGGATATCGGAGAGCATCCCGGCTGTAACCGCGGCAACATCTACATTCTGTCCAATGCAGACAGCGTGAAGATGTACAAAAACGACCGTTTTATCAAGGAATATCTGCCGGAAATGTCACCTTATAAGCACTTAAAGCACGGTCCCATCCTGATCGATGATTTTATCGGAGATTCTTTTGCACAGAACGAAAGATTCCGTCCGAAACATGCCAAGGAGATCACGGATGCCATGAATCTCGTAGCGCGAGGAAGCCTGAACCACATTCCAAAGAGATTATATCTTACAGCTTTAAAACTGCTTCTGATCTATCATATCGATTTTGCGGAAGTGACCAGGCTGTATACAAAGTACATCGGTGACTGGGGCGGTACGGCTACCATATACCGGTTTGACGCTATCAAAGACGGCAAAGTCGTAAAATCCGTCACCAAAGAACCGGTTCGCGAAATCCGGTTGGAAGCAGAAGCGGATCATACCATTCTGACGGAACAGCACAGCTATGATGTGGCACTGGTGCGGATCCGTGCAGTGGATGACCATGGAAATGTGCTTCCCTTTTATCAGGAGCCGGTTCGTCTGATTACGGAAGGTGACATCTCCATCATCGGACCTGACACCATTGCTTTACAGGGAGGCATGGGTGGAACTTATGTTAAGAGTACGGGAAGATCCGGTCGGGGAGCTTTGCTGTTGCAGTCACAGACGGCAGGGGAAATACGGATACCTTTTCAGATTATGATTTAATGGTTTCATTTGAGCGTTAGATTTCAAAGGATTTCAAAAGAAAGGATCAGGGTTACATTATGGGTTTAAGTGGAAAAGAAAAATTTTCTTATGGACTGGGTGCGGTAGGCAAGGATATGGTATACATGCTGTCTGCCAGCTATATTTTGTATTATTATCAGGATATTTTAGGCGTGAACGCCGTAGCCATGGGTATCATTCTACTGGTTGCAAGAGTATTCGATGCGTTTAACGATCCCTTCATGGGTGTCATCGTGGCAAAGACCAGGACCAGGTGGGGGAAGTTCCGCCCCTGGCTGATGATTGGCACAGTGACCAATGCCGTTGTTCTGTATCTGATGTTCTCGGCACCGCCTGCACTGGATGGCAATGGACTGGTAGCTTATGCGGCAGTCACTTACATTCTCTGGGGCGTGACCTATACCATGATGGATATTCCCTTCTG
>ULSR01073590.1_pt1 | contig 12581 bp, 4 predicted proteins | sample 1956861 | NCBI WGS metagenome assembly ULSR01 (sample SAMEA4835713, study PRJEB28245) | human gut metagenome | biome: gut microbiome; material: fecal sample | place: Denmark | collected 2008 | reverse complement strand
TTGTACGATTTATTCATACAATAATATACTCCCAACACCACACATACACAAACTTAATAAATCGTAATTCCACCGTCATCCCCTAATATCCAAATATATTTAAAGAAAGTACAAAATTATCCTAAATCACAAAAAAATAGCCCGAAAGATACAAAATCTTTAAGATTTGTACCTTTCGGGCCGTATTCTCTTGATCAGGGATAATTTTTTCCAAAATGCCTGTTTTAAACCCTAATATTATATCCCTTAGTCGTTCTTCTTCACTCCAAGAGTTACCTTCTCGCCATTGATGTTCCACTCTTTGGTGTATCCGTCAACCGAGCCGGTTATAATCTCTGTTGCCATAACATCGCCGATGATGGCATCCGCATTTGCTGCGATGATGTCATTTGCCTTCTGGCTTCCGTCAGCGTATACAGTGATCTTGTCCATAACCTCGAATCCAGCCTCTTTTCTCATAGTCTGAACCTTGGATACTATCTCACGGACAAATCCTTCCTCAAGAAGCTCCTCTGACAGATTTGTGTCGATAACTACTGTCACACCGCCGTCTGCCTCAGATACGAAACCGTCCATCTGAGCCATGTCGATCAGAAGATCAGCCTCAGTGAGTACGATCTCCTCTCCGTCTGCCTCAAACTTCAGAGCGCCCTCTGCCTTGAGCTCTGCCATGGCTGCGTTGCCATCCAGTGCTGACAGATGCTCCTTGATCTTGCCAAGGTGCTTACCGTACTTAGGTCCGACTGTACGAAGCTGTGGCTTGAAGCTGTATGTTGTGTAAGCGCTTACATCATCATCGAACTCAACGTTCTTCACATTCAGCTCATCCTCGATGATTGCCTTCTCCTCGCCGAAAAGCTTCTTGTCAGCCTTGACATACATCTTGCCGATTGGCTGTCTGTTCTTGATATTTGCTGTATTTCTTGCTGCACGTCCCAGAACTACGATCTTCAGGATCTCATCCATAGCAACCTCAAGCTCTGGATCGATCATCTTCTCATCCACCTCAGGGAATGAGCACAGATGAACTGAGAGAGGTGCATCCTTGTCTATATTTCTAACCAGATTCTGGTAAATATCCTCTGCCATGAATGGGAGCATAGGAGCTACTGTCTGTGCGATCGTAACGAGCGCTGTGTAAAGTGTCATGTAAGCATTTACCTTGTCCTGCTCCATGCCCTTTGCCCAGTATCTCTCACGGCCACGACGGACATACCAGTTACTCATGTCATCCACGAACTCCTCGAGAACTCTTGTTGTCTCAGGAATCTTGTATGCGCCAAGGTTTGCGTCAACTGCCTTGACTGTTGAGTTCAGCTTGGACAGAAGCCACTTATCCATAAGTGACAGCTTGTCGTACTCTAGCTCATGCTCAAGTGGATTGAAGTTGTCTATATTTGCATAGAGTACATAGAACGCATATGTGTTCCACAGTGTACCCATGAACTTTCTCTGACACTCAACAACTGCATCCTCATGGAATCTGTTAGGAAGCCATGGTGCTGAATTGCTGTAGAAGTACCATCTGATGGCATCTGCACCGTACTTGTTCAGAGCATCCATAGGATCTACCGCATTTCCCTTGGATTTACTCATCTTCTGTCCGTCCTTATCCTGGACATGTCCGAGAACGATTACGTTCTTGAACGGAGCCTTGTCGAACAGCAGTGTTGAGATCGCCATAAGTGAGTAGAACCATCCTCTTGTCTGGTCAACAGCCTCACTGATGAAATCAGCAGGGAAGTGCTTCTCAAATATATCCTGATTCTCAAATGGATAGTGCCACTGTGCAAATGGCATTGATCCTGAATCGAACCAGCAGTCGATAACCTCTGTAACTCTGTGCATCTGCTTGCCACACTCAGGACACTTGATAGTTACAGCGTCGATGAACGGACGGTGAAGCTCGATGTTCTCAGGGCAGTTGTCACTCATCGAACGGAGCTCTTCCTTTGATCCGATTGCATGTCTGCAGCCGCACTCACACTCCCAGATGTTCAGCGGAGTACCCCAGTAACGGTTTCTTGAAAGTCCCCAGTCCTGAACGTTCTTCAGCCAGTCGCCGAAACGACCCTTACCGATGCTCTCCGGGATCCAGTTTACAGTGTCATTATTCTTAACCAGCTTGTCTCTGACTGCTGTCATCTTGATGAACCATGTATCTCTTGCGTAGTAGATAAGTGGTGTGTCACATCTCCAGCAGTGTGGATACTCATGCTCGAACTTAGGCGCATCGAAGAGAAGTCCCCTTGCGTCCAGATCCTTGAGTACCTCAGGGTCTGCATCCTTTACGAACATTCCGGCAAATGGAGTCTCCTCAGTGAGGTCACCCTTGCCATCTACAAACTGTACAAATGGAAGATCGTAGTTTCTTCCAACATTTGCATCGTCCTCACCAAATGCAGGTGCGATATGAACGATACCTGTACCATCTGTCATAGTTACATAAGTGTCACATGTGATGAAGTGGCCCTTCTTGTGCTGCTTCTCACATACAGGCTTTACGCACTCATAGAGTGGCTCATACTCCTTGTACTCAAGATCCTTACCGACATATGTCTCAAGAACCTCGTATGCAGGAACTGCTGCCTGATCGTCTGCTGCTTCCTTTGCAAGACCGCCGAGAACCTTGTCTGCAAGCGCCTGTGCAAGATAATATGTGTAGCCGTCTGCTGCCTTAACCTTCACGTATGTCTCATCTGGATTTACACAGAGTGCTACGTTTGAAGGAAGTGTCCAAGGTGTTGTTGTCCATGCGAGGAAATATGCGTCCTCTCCGATAACCTTGAATCTTACTACTGCTGAACGCTCCTTGACTGTCTTGTATCCCTGTGCAACCTCATGGCTTGAAAGAGGTGTACCACATCTTGGGCAGTAAGGCACGATCTTGAAGCCCTTGTACAGAAGTCCCTGATCCCAGATCTTCTTCAGCGCCCACCACTCTGACTCGATGAAGTCATCATGGTATGTTACATATGGGTTGTCCATATCAGCCCAGAAACCTACCTTGCCTGAGAACTCTTCCCACATGCCTTTATATTTCCATACGGACTCCTTACATTTCTGGATAAATGGCTCCAGTCCGTACTCCTCTATCTGCTCCTTGCCGTCGATTCCCAAGAGCTTCTCAACCTCGAGCTCAACAGGCAGACCGTGTGTATCCCATCCGGCCTTTCTGACTACGTTATGTCCCTTCATTGTCTGATATCTAGGGATCATATCCTTGATTACACGTGTGAGAACGTGTCCGATATGTGGCTTACCATTTGCTGTTGGAGGGCCATCATAGAATGTGTATGTTGGCAGATCCTTTGTCTCTTCAACACTCTTCTCAAATACCTGATTTTCTTTCCAGAAGTCCAATACCTTCTGCTCTCTGTTTACGAATTCCAGTTTAGTCGAAACCTTGTCGTACATGTCGTCTTTCCTTTCTGTGATAAATATAAAAAAGCCCTTCGTCGTAATCAGGACGAAGGGCTTTGAGTTCGTTATACCACCTATTACTTACATACTAACATATGCGCTCCCCTTAACGCAGGAAATACGTCAGAGCCTACTTGAGCAAATCTCTTTTGGTCTGCAACTCCAGAGTGATATTCCGAAAGTCTCTACTGTCACCGGGCTCGCACCGCCCCCGGCTCGCTGCTGATCTCGCAGACTCCGTACTGTCTCTGTCATCGTTTTTAACTTATATGATCCAGAAACCCGCCTGTATAAGCCATTTCTGAACCTATCCATTCATTAGTATAGCAAGTATTTGTGGTTTGTCAATCGCAATATGCGCAAATAATTTACTATTCTACTTCTTTATAACCACATTCTTTGTTGTGCTCCATGCAGAATAGTAAGTTGTTTTTCCTACCTTCTTGAAGCTTCTGACTCTCACATAATATTTCTTCTTAGCCAATTTTGCTATTGTGACATTTGACTTTTTAGCTCCGGTCACTTTTACAGTATTTGCCTTGGCAAAATTGCTCTTTACAGAATACTGTATCTGATATCCTCCTGCCTTGTTCGTGGTCTTGGTAACCTTTGACGAAGTGATTCTCATAATGGTTTTCTGATTGCTGTCAGCCGCATTGTAACTCGTCTTGCCTGCCGTCTTGCACGCAACAATCTTATATGTGTATACCGTTCCATTTTTAGCTGACTTATCTGTATAGCTCAGTATTGTGTTTTTGTCTATATAGGCCAGCTTGCTGTACTTTCCCTTTCCAGCCTTTCTGTATAGGATATATCCACCAGCTCCATTATTAAGATACATATAACGATTTCTTACGTTTTTTATATTATCACCATGCATATACCAATACAATTTGTTTTTTATACATATTTGCTACAAAACACATCCGTATGTATCCAATATATACAAAAATCTCATGGACTGAGAAATCAATCCTCAATCCATGAGATTTATTTTCTAATATACGTAGAGATCATAGTCTACAAGATACCACTTACCGCCAGTCTTTATAACTGTGTATATGATCTCGCCATCTGATTCGTCAGTAGATCCTTTTATCTTGACATCAAGATCCACCTCGTAGCACTTGTCAACCGTCATGTCGACATTCAACATGTCAAATGTATCATTTACATCCTTAAGCTTATCCTCGTCATATTCCTTCTCTGATCTGTCCTCGACCTTGATGCTCTTGACCTTGCCTACCTCATCTACCATGTCGCTGACCTGCTCGTTGAATGTATCCTTGACATAGTCATCACTGCCTGTATAGCTTCTTATCCTGTTATACAGCTTGTAATATTCCTTGTCCATCAGATCAACCATGGCATCGGCATCGCCTTTTTCATAGGCTGTCACCAGCTTGTCTCCGACCTTCTTGGCACTTCTCTCACCGGAACCACCCGCCAGGATCAGAACAACGACTATTATCGCGATCAGGACTGCCGCTGCGATTCCTCCTATTATTGCTATAAGCTTCTTGTTCACCTTTTTACCCGGCTCCATAACACCCGGAGTCATGCCCGGCTGCTGGCTGTACTGTGGCTGACCATACTGTGGCTGCCCATACTGTGGCTGCCCAAATCCTCCATACTGTCCACCTGTCGGCTGGACATTTCCACCAAACTGCTGACCCTGACCGTACTGCGGCTGACCATACTGTGGCTGTCCAAATCCTCCATACTGTCCACCTGTCGACTGGACATTTCCACCAAACTGCTGACCCTGACCGTACTGCGGCTGACCATACTGTGGCTGTCCAAATCCTCCATACTGTCCGCCCATCGACTGTCCAAATCCACCCGGCTGCTGATTCTGCTGTGGCTGACCCGGGTTCGGCTGCCCTTGTGCACTGTTCTGCACCGGAGAAAATGCGCTCACTCCCGGAGTCGTGAGGACAGTAGTTCCCTCGTCCTCATCGTCGTCCATATCATTAAATCCATTTACGTTATTCTCGTCCATCTTTCTCTCCTTATTCTGCTCATCCCTTTTGCTGCTCTGGAACAATAATGTTCCCATAGAATCATGGTAGCATTTTATGTCTGCCATGTCCAACCAAAAACATCACATTACCTCAAATTTTACACTTTATTACCTGTTTTCTTTCGCTATTATGTAATAAAAGGCGTTATGATGATGAACACACAGAATAAAAAAACAATCCGCCACGGATACAGATTGTATCCATGGCGGATTCTTCTATTTCTTTTGATATTATCTCTTCTTTATTACAACCGATTTCTTTCCACTCCATGCGGAATAGTAAACCTTACCATCAATCTTCTTAAAGCTTCGTACTCTGACATAATATCTCTTGCCCTTAGTAAGTCGTTTGATGGTCTTACTTGTAACTGAACCTCCGTTTACATTGGCCGTCTTTGCAGATTTAAACGATGCATTGTCTGCATACTGTATCTGATATCCGGGGGCCTTGGCTGCCTTATTATATGTAACCTTGGCTGTTCCGGCCGATGCACTTGTGAATTTCTTCAGCTTCACGGCAGGTACATAACTTCCTGTCTTCTCGCCGCCAAATGCCGAATTGTATGTCACATCGCCAAATGTCTTATAAGTTCTTATCTTATATGTATACTTTACACCCACATTTTTAGCTGTGACGTCCACGAACGATGTTGTATCCGGATTCTGAACAACACCTGCTATCGTATATGCTTTTCCATTTACTCCTCTGTAAACAACATATCCCGATGCCGCTTTATACTTCTTCCAGCTCAACTTTATTCCATTTGCTGTGTTGTCAATGGACTCAACTTTTCTCACACCCATCTTGATGTCAAATGTGAGTGTCTTCTCCCCTTCATAGTCACCCTTGAATTTGATGACAACTTTGGCCTTGCCGATATTCTTGTTATTTGAATATGAAACGCTGTAATTTCCTGCGGCAACCTTTCTGCCCTTTGAGTCTTTGACCTCTACCGCAGGCTTCTTAGCTGTACCATCATACTCAACAGCGCTGTATGCAAGCCTGATACTCTTTATCCTGTATATACTCTGAGTTTCCTTGCTGGCTGACTTGCAGTTTTTGCACACATGCACCTTATATCCGTCACGGGTCTGTGATGCCTTTTTCTTAACCGTCCACACCGTCTGATAATCGTGAGGAACTGTGGTCTCATCGTCTATGATAGTATCCTTTTCTCCGCAGTTATTGTCACACTTTGCCGTCTTGGTTCCCTTCTGCGAACATGTGGCATTTCCATCTGACTCATACTTTGTGAAGCTGTGTCCTGTAGCAGGGATCACCTCGGTCTCATATATATCCTCATCCTCAATGTACCTTGTCTTCTCTCCGTTCTCAGTACATGTCGGAGTCTTGGTTATGATCCATCCCTCGTCATCTCCAGCCCCAAACTTCTGGGTCTTTGACTCAGCATATATCCACTCTGATGAACCCGTATTCTTATATCTGAGATCCAGGGTCACATCTGTGTATGTGTCATTTTCCACAACAGACATGATTCCCTGAATGGTATTTCCATATGCATCTGTCCATCTTCCGCTGACAAATGGTGTCTTCTGACTCTCATTATTTGCATATGTTATCTTTATATCTCCGGTTACACTGTATCCGTCCTCCGTCTTCTTCACCTTGCATCCTGATATGCTCACAGCGGAGATATCGTACTCGTTCTCTACCTCTGCCTCCACCTTCTCAGGAGTGATCGTCACGCTTCCTGTCTGCTGCGACGCAAGGCTGATCCTGAATGTATAACTGCGGTTCGCCTCAAATGTCCTGTCTATAATGAGTTGTCCGCCGTTCCGTGAGTATGTCTTTTCCAGAACCCCATCAGCATAGATTCTGGTGTATACTGTATTATCTCCGCAGTCCACCGTAAATCTGTACTCTCCGGTCTCCGTTGGGATAAATTCATACTCGATGCCCTCTCCGTCATAGCTTATATCCGCTGTTGTCTTCTGACCCGGTGTTATTTTTCCATTACCTGTCACATACGAATCGTGATATGTAAATGTTATCTGATCATCTTTCTCTCTCGCATAGAGTGCTATAATATAGCTTCCCTTTTTCAGAGAGAAAGCATCTCCACTGCTATATGTATCTGAAAAGCTGCCATCATCCTCAATGGTATATATACCCTTAAGCTCAAAGCCCTGTCTCTGAAGGGATACCACTCCATCTGACGCAATATCAAATCTGTACAGCTTTACATCCCCAGTGTTCTCAACACCTGAAAGCACCGCAGGCTCACCTGATATCAGGTACTCCAGCTCATCCACATTCAGATCTACGACGTCAAATGATGCTCCCTGAACTTCACAATCGTCAGCCATTCCCCATATGGAAGGTATTATCTCATATAATCCGGTCTGTTCTGTTATCGTGTCGATGCTTAAATAGCTGCTCACCCTGCCGTTTTTCTTGATCGTAAAGCTTATATCATCGTCATCCGCGCCAAATGTTCTGGTACTTCCATCAGAATATGTGACAACGGTTTTTATGCTGCCCTTGATCTCATCAAATTCCCTCAGATATTCAGTCTTAGAAACGGTTGTGCTTACACTTACAGCCTTGACGATCTCCTTCATTGTCACGCCGCATTTATTTACATTTTTTCCCGGATACACACATACATACAGATCCCCGCCTGCTGTGTCAAATCCCGCACTGCCAAATCCATCAGATGAATAAGCCACGTTGTTAGTCGTTATCTCTGTTCCATTTGCATCCAAAATCCTGATGCCATCGATCTTCTCATCAGCGGATACCACATACGAACCCGCCTGGGCACTTACCTTATATACATACACATATCTGTCGCCTGAAATATCAAGCGTCTTTGAGCCGTCCCATGTTCCAAGGCTCATGCTCTGTGCAGTCTTCACTGCAAATGGTATCTCAACCGTATCCATGCCATCCGCACCAGCGATTGCAAGTTCAACCATGTATCTGCCAGTATCAACCCTGCTGCCAAAGCCTGCGATCTCGACATACTTTCCAGTTTTCTCGTTATATCTGTACCATGTACTCGTGATCAGCTCATTATCCTCGCTGTCACCGACACTGGCCTCTTTTACACTGCCATCATCATATACAAACTGTAGAGTCTCTCTATCCAGAAGGTTTTTGATACCTGATAATTTCATATCTGGAAGGAATTCATAGGTTCTGTTATCTCTCAGCTTCCATGAACTGATCTTTGAATTTGACAAAATTTCTCCCCTTGTCACATTCATGCTCCAACTGGTCTGCGTATCTCCCCACTTGTCCTCTACTCCGCCATCGAGACAGATATAGTATGTATTGCCGCTCTCAAGTGCAGCCTCGCCATCCGATACACTAAGTTTCTTCAGATCATACATTGTCTCATCGTCAGCGTCGATCTTGCTGTAGATCTCCATGCCACCCACTGGGGCAAATGTATACCTAGCGGATGTCGAAGGCTTAAACGTATAATATACACTGCCATTCTCCGACAGACTTACCTGATTAGATCCCTCCGCAAGACTTCCGGCAGCAACATCCTCTATATCCTTTATCTCTATGTCATATGCATAAGAGTCCTCACTATACAGTGTGTATATCCTAATCTGTGCCGCTCCGACAGGGCACTCATTTTCCATATCTGTAACTATCTCAGCACGTACCTCGTCTCCTCTGGAGGTTTCCACACTGTCCGAATCGTCAAACACCAGCTCCTCTGTTTTTCCGTCAGCATACGAGATCTTTACTCTGGTTCCATCTACATAACTGCTGATATCCTTATCATAGCTGCCCATTCTGATAAAATCTGTGTTCTCGGGAACAGCAATCATATCTGTTACTTTCGGAATAAAGCTCAGTCTCACATTTGTCTTGGAAGTAGATAACTCATTATACAAGCCTACGTAATAAGTGCTGCCTCCAGTAAGTTTTCCTGTAACCTCTACCGGGCCCTCATCACCGGACTCATATACACAATAAGGACTGTCGCTTTCTATTACCACACTTCCGTCAAATGGCATGACAAAACTGTAATAGGCCTTGTCATACTCATCCGTTCCGACACTCACATTGTTGTCACCTTCGGAGAGCTGTCCTGCGCTCAGCTTGTCTATGGACACTACCTTAAGCACTGCCGTGCCGAGCAGCTCCTGATCTTCCTCAGCCGCATCATATCCCACAGCTACTTTGTACTCGCCCTCTGAAAGAGTTACACCTTTTTCATATTCGTACTCTTTCCAGTTATCATCAGATGACGAATAATATACTGTATATCTGTTTCCATTACTGTATCCACTTCCACCGGTCAGATCTATGCTTTCCGTGGACTTATCATTATACTTTATTGTACTGCTCGCACCATTCATGAAGCTTATCGGCGTTCCGGCTGCCCATTCGCTCTTTGCCAGCTTCAATGTCACCCCTGAAGGTGCCGCATACTTCTTCGCCTTGAGCCTGACCTCATTCAATGTTTCATTGTCATCATCCGTTGTTCCTGAAAGTCTGACATAATAGATCTTTCCCTTGACAAATGAATACCTGTCATTATCGGTCTCAACCACCGCCATGTCCGAATCATATACATCTATAAATGCAGTTGATGATTTATCTACTTCAAACACAAAGTCAGCAGTTGCAGATGGTATAAATCTGTAATACTCGTAACCGTCCACCCTGGTATCATATGCGTAGGTATCCGTCTCACTGATATTCCTTTTTCCTACAAAATATTCAGCAGGAGTCTGCACCTTTGCAGTGTACGAATCGTATATCTTGGTCGACTGGTTCGGCTCACTATCCATTTTATCTGTAAGCTGAACAGTATACGTACCGGCCGGAAGTTTTTCCGCATCCGCATACGATACCATATCCCCTTCATCGCCCTCATAATAATAACTTCCCTTGGAATCCTTCACCCACAGACTGTATGTAACTCCATCTATCTTACAGTCTGAGCCGCTGATACCTGAACTGCGCACCTTTCCACCGGAATAGGTTACCGTTGCGTACGCCGATGTTATGGAGTCTGGTGTTCCCTCCAGTATCGTTGTATTATCCGGCACCATTTTTATTGCCGCCACATCCGGAAGCTTTCTCACGCTTATATTTGCACTTTCGGAAACTGTATAAGAACGGGCATACTTAGACCCAAGAATGTATTTCTCCCCCGCAGTGCACTTGTATACCAGCCTGCAGCATCCACTGCCATCCTTTTTACCTGTAGCAAGGCGCTTACTCTTACTGTTATACAAGGTCTCCTGAAGCATCAGCCGTGACTGGCTTCCCTGCAATATTATCTCATAATATCCTGTCTCATCCGTGACAAATGATATTTTACTCTCCTTGCCATTAAATATGTTCACAACCCCATAGTCACCCTCAAGCTCTGAAATATCCTCTGTAGCTGCTGATATCTCAGCTTCATTCATCTGTACGGCATACGCTGTCATATTTGACAGTAAAGTCTGTGCCTGTGCAGTCGTCATCGGTATATGAATGCACGACGACACCATGGCTACAGTTACAGCCGCAGCCATTATCCCCTTCAATTTCATATGTAACCTCCCTTTTTCTCCCATACATATTCAGCACATTTATGCCGAATATATAAGCACAAAAAATTACAGCCTCATATTATCATGAAGCTGTAATTTAATACAATATAATTAATAATTATGTATAAATAACACAATATCACTTATGCAATTTTACTTTCTAACCAGATGGATCTGGTAAGCATTGTACTCGCCGAACTTGAGTGGTACAGGAAGTCCTATCTGGTCAAGTCCCTGTCCGCTGTACTCTGCGCCGGTCTCCTCGTCAACATATGTGGCATCCACATCAAGTCCCTTTACTCTGACAAAAGGTACAGGGGCATTGCAGAAGCTCTCCACCGTCACGATATTGACAAGGGTCTCTGACTTGTCCCTTGCGACAAATGACCATGCAGCTACACCTTTGCTCTTATCCGCATCCGTCAGTCTGTAGTAAAGTCCATTATGAAGAAGATCCCAGTACTTCTTGTAGTTTTCTACCTGAGCCTTTACCTCTTCCTTCTCCTCATCGCTGACCTTGTTCAGATCAAGCTCGTAGCCAAAGCTTCCTGCCATGGCAACAACGGCTCTTGTATTGAATGGAGTTGTCCTGCCTGTCTGATGATTTGGAACCGCTGATACGTGTGAACCAACCACCGATATAGGATAGCCAAATGAAGTTCCATACTGTATGTCAAGTCTGCAGATGGCATCTGTGTCATCACTGCACCAGATCTGTGGTGTGTAATACATCATTCCGGCATCAAATCTTCCGCCGCCGCCGCTGCAGCCCTCGATGAACATCTTTGGATATCTCGCCTGAAGCCTCTCCATAAAGTCATATACACCGAGTACATACTTGTAGAGGATAGTTCCATTGTTCTGGATTCCCTCAGTCATGGAGTATACATTTAAGATGCTTCTGTTCATATCCATCTTTATATAATCAACATCTATCTTGTCAAGCACCGCTGTCAGCTGATTAAATATACAGTTTACGACCTCTTTTCTTGAGAAATCCAGATTGAGCTGGCTTCTTCCCATGACAGGCTTTCTTCCAGGGATCACAAATGCATAATCCGGATGCTCCTTGAACAGCTCGCTCTTCTCGGATACCATCTCAGGCTCGATCCAGATACCGAACTTCATGCCGAGATCCTTAACCCTCTTGACAACATCAGCCATAGGGCCGCCCATCTTATCCTCATTTACAAACCAGTCGCCGAGACCTGACTTGTCGTCATTTCTCACACCGAACCAGCCATCATCCAGAACCAGCATCTCAACGCCGAGCTCTGAAGCCTGCTTTGCTATATTAACTATATCATCACCATTGAAATCGAAGTATACTGCCTCCCAACTGTTGATGAGAATAGGTCTCCTCTTTGTCTTGTACTCGCCGCGGCAGATATTGTATCTCACAACGTCATGCATCTTATGTGACATGTCAGCAAATCCATCAGGTGAATAAACCATAACTACCTCAGGTGCCACAAACTCGCTCTCAGGATAGATCACATACTCAAACATCTCATCCTGAACACCCATATTGAGTCTCACCTGATCTGTCTGATCCTTCTCAACCTCACAGTTGAAGCTTCCGCTGTAGAGAAATGAGATTCCG
>ULSR01039210.1_pt1 | contig 12827 bp, 10 predicted proteins | sample 1956861 | NCBI WGS metagenome assembly ULSR01 (sample SAMEA4835713, study PRJEB28245) | human gut metagenome | biome: gut microbiome; material: fecal sample | place: Denmark | collected 2008 | reverse complement strand
AGCCGCCGTTATTGGGCAGGTAGCAATCCGGGTTCGGCAGGTTGGGGGAAACCTTGATATCCCACGGAATTGGCTCGAAATCGGGTGCGTCCTCCGCCAAAGCGGGAACAATCAGCAGCGCGCAGAGCAAAAGCGAAATCAGGCGTTTCATCGGGAAATGTACCTCCTACGGTGTTCTACTTATCAGACGAATCAAAAGGGGAAAACGTTGTCATGTACGAAAATTTAATTTTTTTGTAACAATTTTGCGGATGCGCGCCATTTCGCCCAAAAGTTGAAATTCCCTCTTGCATCAGCGCGCAAAATGGCGTATAATAAGCCTGTCAAATGACCCCGCTTGACGGGAGAAAAGCAGCTTTTGTCCTTCCAGAGAGCCGCCGGATGGTGCGAGGCGGCAGGGCGCGGGTGCTTCTTCCACTCCTGAATGGGGGCAGACGAGGAGTCTGCCGGGTTCGCCCGATACAGCGAGCATGAGTGGTCTGACGTGCGTCAGGCAAACTGGGTGGCAACGCGAGCTTCTCGTCCCGGAATTTTACGGGATGGGAAGCCTTTTTGGTTTCCGCCAAGCAAAAAAGGAGGATTTTTTCCGATGCTGGACATCAATCTGCTCCGTACCAATCCCGAATTGGTGAAGGAGAACATCCGCAAGAAGTTTCAGGACGAAAAGCTCGTCATGGTCGACGAAGTCGTCGAGATGGACAAGGAGTACCGCGCCGCGATTCAGCAGGCGGACACCCTGCGCAACCAGATTAAGGTTGCGTCCAAGCAGATCGGCATGCTGATGGGCAAGGGTCAGAAGGAAGAGGCCGAAAAGGCGAAGGAACAGGTCGCCGTTTACAAGGCGGATCTGGAGGGTCTGGCGGCGAAGGAAGACGAATTGCAGGCGGAAATCCGCAAGCGGATGCTCGTCATTCCGAACATCATTGACCCGTCTGTGCCGATTGGCAAGGATGACAGCCAGAACGTGGAAATCGAGCGCTTCGGCGAGCCCGTCGTGCCGGATTTCGAGATTCCGTATCATGTGGATATCATGGAGCGCCTGCACGGCATCGACCTTGACAGCGCCCGCAAGACCTCCGGCAACGGCTTCTATTACCTCATGGGCGATATTGCCCGCCTGCACTCCGCGATTCTGTCCTATGGCCGTGACTTCATGATCGACCGCGGCTTCACCTACTGCATCCCGCCGTACATGATCCACGGCGACGTGGTGACGGGCGTGATGAGCTTCGCCGAGATGGAAAACATGATGTACAAGATCGAGGGTGAAGACCTCTATCTGATTGGTACGTCCGAGCACTCCATGATCGGCAAGTTCATCGACACGATTCTGGACGAAAGCCAGCTGCCGCAGACGCTGACCAGCTATTCTCCCTGCTTCCGCAAGGAAGTTGGCGCGCATGGCATTGAGGAGCGCGGCGTGTACCGCATCCACCAGTTCGAGAAGCAGGAGATGATCGTCGTCTGCAAGCCGGAGGACAGCCCGATGTGGTTCAACCGCCTGTGGCAGAACACCGTTGATTTCTTCCGCTCGATGGACATCCCGGTTCGCACGCTGGAATGCTGCTCTGGCGACCTTGCGGACTTGAAGGTGAAGTCGCTGGACGTGGAAGCGTGGTCTCCGCGCCAGAAGAAGTACTTTGAGGTCGGCAGCTGCTCGAATCTGGGTGATGCGCAGGCGCGCCGCTTGAAGATTCGCGTCAAGGGCGACGACGGCCGCAAATACTTCGCGCATACGCTGAACAACACCTGTGTTGCGCCGCCGCGTATGCTGATTGCCTTCCTCGAAAACAACCTGCAGGCCGACGGCCGCGTCCGCATTCCGGAAGCGCTGCGGATGTACATGGGCGGAAAGGAATATATCGGCTGATTGGGCTGAAGGGAAAATTGCAAAGGGACGGGTGCAGGGGGGATGCTCCTTGCACCTGTTTTGTATACACAATTATTCTGCATTGAGCAAAGGCAGTTTCACGAGAGAAGCTGCTGCGACAACAATAAATTTGCTGATATTTCCGTTGATATTTCTGCTGATTGATGATATAATATTCGTGTGAGAAAGGAGTTGACCACGATGACCTCTGTTATGAGCGCAATCAAGAACACTGTTCCGATTACCCAGTTCAATCGGGGACTTGCAGGAAAAATCTTTGAGGAAGTTAAGCAAACTGGTGCAAAAGTTGTCATGAAAAATAACACGGCAGAATGCGTTCTGCTTTCGCCGGAGGAATATGTACGGCTGATGGACGAATTGAACGATGCGCGTCTGCTGGCTGTGGCATCGGAGCGCATGGCGCACTACGACCCGTCGAAACTGATTTCCGAAGAAGAAATGAACCGTCGCCTTGGCGTTACTGAGGATGACCTCAAGGATTTTGAAAGCGTGGAAATTGAATGAACTGGAAACTTGAATACCTTCCGGAAGCCGAGGATGACTTCAAGGCGCTTGATGGCAGTCAGAGAAATCTTGTCCTGAAAGCAATTAAGAAGGTACAGCAGAATCCGCTGCCTGCGGACGAAAATGGCTATGGAAAGCTGCTTGGCAATCAAAACGGAAAAAACCTTGCTGGACTGCTGAAAATCAAGCTGCGCGCCGCTGGAATACGCGTCGTTTATCAGCTTCAGCGCACGGAAACGGCTATGCTGGTGATTGTCATCGGCGTGCGTGCGGATGAAGAAGTGTACGAAATTGCACAGAAAAGAGCCGCAAAGCATCATTTACTGGGGTGAACGCACAAGCGGGGTGCATGGAGCGCATTTTGCTCCCTGCCCCCGTTTTTTCTTTTCCCCGCGCCCTTCTTTTCCGCCGCCCGCCCGCATACCATCCATCAGCCGAATCAACGGGCAAGGAGGCGGACAAACATGAAACTTCCCAAACTTCCGAAACTTCCATCCCTCAAATCCCTTCATCTCCCCAGCCGCATCACGATGGAACGGCTGCTCATTGTCTCCGCGGCGGCGCTTGTAGTTGTCCTCGCCGTCCGCGGCGGGCAGCAGACCCAAACCGCCATGCAGCAGACCGACTTCACCCCCGATGTCAGCACCCAAACCATCGCGGACGCATCGCCGGATGTCGAAATGACCGCTACCGTCTGCTGGTATGAGGACGGCGAGGGGTATCTCGTGCCGGTCACGCGCCAGATTCCGCTGCAGGACGGCGTGGCGAAGGCGACGCTGAGCCTGATGGTGAAGTCGTCCGAGAACGACCTCGCGGCGGCGCGGATGGGGCTGCGGAACGTTATTCCAGAGGGCGTGACGTTCGATTTGGACATTTCCGGCGGTAAGGCGCGCGTGGACTTGAGCAAGGAGGCGCTGAGCTGCCAGAACGCGGAAGAAGAGCTGCTGATGGTGCAGGGGACGGCGGCGGCGCTGTGCGGGTTCGACAGCGTACAGGAAGTGACATTCCTCTTTGACGGTCAGAAGCGGTCGCAGTTGACGCACGGGACAGACGTATCCGGCGTGTTCAAGGCGGACAGCGTGAATCTGGAAAGCGTGGAGACGACGGCGAACCTGACAAATGCGTCGCGGGTGCAGCTGTATTTCCCGTCGGCGGACGGGCGGCTGATGGTGCCTGTTACGCGGACGGTATTTTCCCCCGCGGACCTGACCACGGCAATGCTGGAACTGGCGAAAGGCCCGGAGAAGGACAGCGGGCTGGAAATTCCGCTGCCGAAGGACTGCGGTCTGCGGTCGGTGACGCTGAAAAACGGTGTCGCGACAATTGACTTCACAAAAGAATTTGCGTCCCTTGCGACGGCGGAGGACGCGAGCGCGGCGACAAGTCAGGCGCTCCGGGCGATTGTGTTCACGGCGAGCCAATTTCCGGGCGTGAAGAAAGTCGAGGTGCTGGTGGAAGGAAAGCCGTTTGAGGCGCAGCCGTCGGCAGTAACGACGTTCGTGAATCAGGCGGACGAAGTGATGGCGCAGTATCCGGGGCTGATTACGGTGGACTAAGGCACCACCGCACAACTCGGCGGCGCGTCTGGCGATGTCTTTTCCGCCATCTGCGGCATGCAAATTTCTCGATTTACCGCCAGTAAACCTTCGAAATTTGCATTTGCATCTGACGAAAAATCCATTCGTCAGCCGACCACCTCATTTGTGCGGTGTTACCCTAATACAATTTCCTGCATTCGCCTGCGCCATCTGCTTGCGCCGCGAATTTGGAAATAGTATAAAAAAGGCGGGTGCGCGGAGCTTCAAACTCCATGCACCCGCTTTGCGTATATCAATAATTACTTCTTGTTTCCCCCGAACAGCCCCGTGATTCCGCCCAGAATCCCGCGCGTCACCTGCCGCGTCACTTCGCGGGTCGCGGTGTTAATCGCCGTATTCTGCACGCGCCCCAGCAATGAGTCGTTCTTCCGGGCGCGCGCGGCACGTTCTTCGCGCAGTTCATCCGCGTGCTTCCGGCGTTCTTCCGCCTCGCGTTCCTTCTCGGCTTTTTCAGCCGCTTTGCGCTGCTTCTCCGCCTCGCGCTCCTGCGCCTTCGTCGTTGTCGGCGCTGCTGCGGGCTGCGCCTGAGCCGGGACGTAATTGCCCGTCGCGGGGTCAAGCTGCATCGGCATCATCTTCTGCACATACTGCCCGCTTGCCGGGTCGTAGACCATCACCAGCATGTTTTGCACCTGCGGCTGCTGCACAGTCAGCACCGGAACAGGCTGCGCCTGACCTATCGGCGGCTGCTCCTGCTGATTCTTCCACGCCGGACGTGCGGGTTCGTCCGCCGCCATCCACGCGGGACGCGGCGTGCTGCCCTGTGCGGCAGGCTGTTGAACAGACTGTGCCTGACCCACAGGCTGAGCCTGAGCCATCGGCTGGGCAGCCTCGCGCTGCACATAATGCCCTGTCTGCGGGTCGAACACAAGGAAAGCATCGGGGCGGCTGACTGTCGGCGCAGCGGTCGAAATCTGCGGCGCGGCGGCTTCCGGCGCGGGCATCTGCTCCTTCTGGAACGCGCTTGCCAGCATTTCGTAGGCGGAAACGCGGTCAACCGGCGTGTCGTAAACGCCGCGGAAGGGGCTGGTCTCGATGCACTCCTGCCGCACATCGCCGTCGATGGCGTTCATGGCGCTCTGCGGGGGGAGGATGGTCGCGCGCTCGACGATGCTCGGCGCACCGTCCGCATCGAGGAAGGAAACCAGTGCTTCGCCTGTTTTGAGCGTGGTGATGGCTTCTGCCGTGTCGAACGCGGGATTCGCGCGGAAGGTCATCGCAGCGGTGCGGACGGCCTTCTGGTCAAGCGGCGTGTAGGCGCGCAGGGCGTGCTGAACGCGGTTGCCGAGCTGCCCCAGAATGCTCATGGGAATGTCGCAGGGGTTCTGGGTGACGAAATACACGCCGACGCCCTTGGAGCGAATCAGCCGGACGACCTGCTCCAGCGTTTCCAGCAGCGCCTTGGGGCAGTCGTCGAAGAGCAGGTGCGCCTCGTCGAAGAAGAACACCATGCGCGGCTTGTCCAAATCGCCGCATTCGGGCAGCAGCTCGTACAGCTCCGACAGCATCCACAGCAGGAAGGTCGAGTACAGCCGGGGCTTGCGGTAGAGCACGTCCGCCGCGAGGATGTTGATAACGCCGCGCCCGTTTTCATCAAGCTGCATCCAGTCGGCGATGTTCAGTGCGGGTTCGCCGAAGAACGCATTGCCGCCCTCGTCCTCCAGCATGGCGACGGCGCGCTGAATCGCACCGACAGATGCCATGGACACGTTGCCGTAATCGAGCGTGTACTCCTTGGCGTGCTCACCGACGTAGGCAAGCATGGCCTTCAAGTCCTTGAGGTCGAGCAGGAGCATGTTCTCGTCATCCGCGACGCGGAAGAGGATGCTCAGCACGCCTGCCTGCGTGTCGTTGAGGTTCATCAGCCGCGCGAGCAGCGTCGGCCCCATTTCGCTCACGGTCGTGCGGACGGGATGCCCCTCTTTGCCGAACACGTCCCAGAACACGGTCGGAAACGTGCGGTACTCGAACGTCGGCACGCCGCACTGCGTCAGGCGATTGGCGATATTGTCGCTGTGTGTGCCGGGCTGCACCATCCCGGCGAGATCGCCCTTGATATCCGCGAGGAACACGGGCACGCCCATGTCCGAAAATCCCTCTGCCAGCACCTTGAGGGAGACGGTTTTGCCCGTACCGGTCGCCCCGGCGATGAGACCATGGCGGTTTGCCATCTGCGGCAGCAGGCAGACGGGGTGTTCACCCGTTCCAAGCCAGATTTTGCCTTCGTAGAGCATGTGTGTTGTGTTCTCCTTTTTCCTTTTATAGTGGTACTATTGGTACTTCTTTATCGCGGCAGGGGTTTCGCCGCTGCGGAGGCGACCAGAGGGCTTTGCGGTTGCCCTCCGGACTCCTTCGCACGCACACTCATGTTACTTGGATTTTATCGAAAATGCGATTAGTGGGTGTGCCGTTACTCCTTCTTCTCATCCATCTCCGCTGTGCGTTCCGAAATAATATACCGCGGACGCTGCTTGACTTCCAAGTAGATTTTGCCGATGTATTCCCCGATGATACCGAGAAACAGGCACTGCATCCCGCCAACGAAGCATACCAGACAAGCCAGCGACGCCCAGCCAGCCACCGAATGCCCGGCAATCGCGGCAATCACTGCCCAGATAATGCCGATGAATGACAGAATCGTGATAAACAGCCCGGCGAAGAACACCATGCGAATCGGTTTGACCGATAGGCTTGTGATGCCGTCGAACGCCAGCCCCAGCATCTTCTTCAGCGGATAGTGGCTTTCGCCCGCGATGCGCTCGTGACGCTCGTAAGAGACGCTGGTGGACTTGAACCCGACCAGCGGAACCATCCCGCGCAGATACAGGTTTACTTCGCGGAATTTCGCCAATTCCTGCAGGGCACGGCTGGAAATCAGGCGATAATCCGCGTGATTAAACACAACCTCCGCGCCCATTGCGCTGAGGAGTTTGTAGAAGCCTTCCGCCGTGAAGCGCTTGAAGAACGTGTCGGTATCACGCTTGGAGCGCACGCCGTAGACGATTTCGCAGCCGTCAAGGTACGCATCCACCATCGCGTCCATGGCGTTGATATCGTCCTGCCCGTCGCAGTCGATGCTGATGGTGATGTCGCAGCGGTCTTTTGCCTCCATCAGCCCTGCCCAGACCGCCCTTTGGTGCCCTCGGTTGCGGCTCTGCGCAATGCCTTGGAAGCACGGGTCTTTCGCGGACAGCGCCGTGATAATCTCCCACGTCTTGTCCTTGCTGCCGTCGTTGACGAACAGAATGCGGCTCTCGTCGCTGATTTTCCCCGCGTCTGCGAGCTGACGCACCTTGTCGCGGAACATGCCGCTGGTAATCGGCAGTACGCTTTCTTCGTTGTAGCAGGGAATCACAATATACAATACAGGCTTGTGTGCCACGCAGAAACACCTCCAGTATGGTTGATTATGTCTTATTATAGCACATTTTCTCCTGCTTGAACAGGTTCTTTTTGCAACAGTTTCGACGCAATTATTGTTCACAAAATATTTACAAACACTTCCGACATTCGTTACAAAGTCGTGCTATGATACGGAAAGTACTCCAAGAGGGGTGCGGCTATCAAAGGAAGTGTGCTTATGAATCAGGCGGCAATTGGTCAGTATATCGCAGGCAAGCGCACTGCGCAAGGCATGACGCAGGAGCAGCTGGCGCAGAAAATTGGCGTATCGCAGAAATCCTTGATGCGCTGGGAAACGGGCAAACGTCTGCCCGATGCTGACGCGGTGGAAGCGCTCTGCGCGGCGCTGGGTATCACCCTGCCGGAACTGCTCAACGGCAAGGATTCGCCGCAGAAGGAAGAAATGCAGCTGACGCATGACGCACAGATGCTTGACCTGCTGCGCCGGATGCAGCGCACAGTCTATGAGCAGCATATTCTCTACGGCGTTCTGCTGATTCTGCTGGGCATCGCGAGCAACGCATTGTCTGCGCTGGTCGGCGGCAGCCATGTCAAGGAATTCTTTTCGGGTGTGCTGATGGGGATGTCCGTTGCGGAAATGCTGGCGGGGGTCGTCATCGTTGCCATCCATGTGATTCACGGAAAATGCGAGGAGTAATTAGCAATTTGAGAAATCATTGCGCATTGAAAAGCGGTCGCTGACCGCTTTTTTCGTTTTGGGAAATCGCAGAAACATGCCTTTTTTCCTTGACCCCTTCGGCATTCCGATGTATAATAAACAATGGTGTATTAGCGCATTGAGCAGAAAGGGGTGAGTGTTCTGTACGCACAGGTAATTGTGGACATTGTGCATGAGAATGTTGCGCACACGTTTACCTACCGCATTCCGGACGGCATGACGCTCACCGCCGGACAGCGCGTGGAAGTTCCGTTCGGGCGGATGCGCAAGGAAGGGGTCGTCCTTTCCCTGACGCAGGAGACGGACGTGCCGCCGGAAAAGCTCCGCGACATCCTCCGTCCGCTGGAGGATTATGCCGCTATCTGCCCCACGCTGCTGACGCTCGCCCAGCAGATGGCGGACGACGTGCATTGTCCGCTGGCGGAAACGCTGCGGCTGATGCTGCCCGCCCAAATGCGCGGTGGACGCATTCAGGTGAAAACGCAGACGGTCGCGCAGGCCGCGAAGCCACGCGAAATGCTGGAAGCGGCGGCACTGGCGGAGAAACGCTCGCCGAAACGGCGTCTGCTGCTGACGGTCTTATCCGACGGGCGGACGCACCCGGTGGAGGAATTGAAGCTGCTTGTCCGCGAGCCGCTGCAAGCGCTGCGCCAGCTGGAAGCAGCGGGACTAATTGCCCTGCGGGAAGAAGAAGTGCTGCGCCGGCCGGGCGGCAATACGCCGGACACCGCCGTCCCTGACCCGCCCCTCACGCCGGGGCAGGAGGAAGCGCTGTCGGTCATGCTGCCGGATTTGCGCAGTGGACAGGGGAAATACCTGCTCCACGGCGTGACGGGCAGCGGCAAAACCGAGGTGTTCATCCGCCTCGTGCGCCAGACGCTCGTGCAGGGGAAATCCGCCATGATTCTCGTGCCGGAAATCGCCCTCACGCCGCAAATGGTCATGTGGTTTCGGGCGCGGTTCGGGGCGGTTGCGGCGGTGCTGCACTCGCGGCTCAGCGCGGGCGAGCGCTTTGATGAGTGGCGGCGCATCCGGCGCGGCGACGCGCGGGTCGTCATCGGCGCACGGTCAGCGGTGTTCGCGCCGTGCGGGAACTTAGGGCTGATTGTCGTGGATGAGGAGCACGAATCGACGTATATCTCCGACCGTCATCCGCGATATGACGCGCGCGAAGTTGCCATCCGCCGATGCGAAAATGAGCACGCGACGCTTCTGCTTGCCTCCGCTACGCCCAGCATCCTGTCCTTTGCCAGGGCGCGGCGCGGGGATTATGTGCTGCTTGAAATGCCCTCCCGCGTCGGCAACCGCCCGATGCCGCAGGTCACGCTGGTGGACATGCGCAAGGAGATGGAGAACGGCAACCGAAGCGTATTTTCCGGGCAATTGGTCGCGGCACTCAAGAACTGCGTCGCGCGCGGCGAACAGGCCATGCTGCTGATGAATCGGCGCGGGTACAACAGCTTCGTCAGCTGCCGAAGCTGCGGTTATGTCGTCAAATGCCCGAACTGCGATGTCGCCATGACCTACCACGTCGTGGGCAGCGGGCAGACCGAGGCGAAACTCCACTGTCACTACTGCGGATTCGCCGCGCTGCCGCCGAACACCTGCCCGAAATGCGGCAGCAAGTATATCCGTTATTTCGGCGCGGGGACGCAGAAAATCGAGGAAGAATTGAAGAAGCTCTTCCCGCAGGAAAACGTCATCCGCATGGATATTGACACGACCTCCGGCAAGGATGGTCACGCAAAGCTGCTCGATGAGTTCCGCTCCGGGCGCGCAAAGCTGCTCGTCGGCACGCAAATGATTGCCAAGGGGCTGGATTTCCCGAAGGTGACGCTGGTGGGCGTGATTGCGGCGGATATGACGCTGAATCTGCCTGACTACCGCGCGCGGGAGCGGACATTCCAGCTGCTGACGCAGGTCGCCGGGCGCGCCGGACGCGGCACACTGCCGGGGCAGGTCATCATCCAGACGTACAAGCCGGAGGATGAGGTGATTCAGACCGCCGCCGCGCAGGACTACCGCGCGTTCTTTGAGCTGGAGTTCGATCGCCGGCGGACGGGGTTGTATCCGCCGTTCACGATTCTGGCGCGGCTGCTGGTGGAGAGCAATTCGCCGCAGAAGGCGCGAGAGGTCGCGACAATGCTTCATGCGCGGTGCGAGGAACTGCTTAACGCGCATCCGCTGTGGAAGAAGCGGGCGCTGATGGTGCGGCTTGACCAGCCGAGCATCACGGTTTTGCGCGGAAAAACGCGCTGGCATGTGCTGATGAAGCTGCTGGTGCATCCGGAGACGGAGCAGTTCGCCGCGGCATTGAGCGAGCTGGCGCGGGAGAAGCAGGAGGGCGCGGAGGTGTACTTTGAGTACAACCCCACGACCATGATGTAAATGTGGTTTTATTTCCCTGAAATCGCGTGAATTGTGTGGTTATCCTGTGGATAAACACGCGGAAGAAGTAAGAAGAAGTCACCAACTCAATCGCGAAAAGGGTGTCGAGAGGGTCGAAGACCCTTCGCGGAGTCCAGAGGCAGAGCCTCTGGTGGGGTCAAGGGGCGAAGCCCCTTCGGTTCCCCTTTTATAGGAAGGAGCATTGTAACTTATGGCGATTCGGAAGATTGTGAAGATTGGCGATGATTGCTTGCGGCAGGAGTGCCGGAAGCAGGAGAAGTTTGATTTGCGGCTGAAAATCCTGCTGAAGGATATGGCGGACACGATGTATAAGGCGGAGGGCGTCGGGCTGGCGGCGCCGCAGGTTGGGGTGCTGCGCCGCGTGGTCGTGATTGATGTGGGTGATCAGGGGGACGGGCTGCTGGAACTCATCAACCCCGTCATCACCATGCGCGAGGGCGAGCAGTGCGGTCGCGAAGGCTGCCTGTCGCTGCCGGGACGTCAGGCGGTCGTTACCCGCCCGCGTAAAGTCACCGTGCAGTACCAGAATCGCGACGGCGTGCATTGCGAAAAGACGGTCGAGGGGCTGTTCGCACGCGCGGTCTGCCACGAGCTGGATCACCTGGACGGCAAGCTGTACATCGACGTGATGGATCGCGAGCTGACGCCGGAGGAAATCGAGGGGCATATCCCGGAGGACGACAACCAGTGAGAATCGTGTTTATGGGTACGCCGGATTTTGCCGTGCCGTCCCTCAAAGCCTTGGTGGAGGGCGGATATTCGGTCGTCGGCGTGGTCACGCAGCCCGACCGCCCCAAGGGGCGCGGCAAGAAGCTCGCCATGTCCCCCGTCAAGGAGTACGCCATCCAACAGGGCATCCCTGTCCTCCAGCCGGAGCGTATCAGCCGGGATGGGTATGAAGATTTGCTGAATCTCCACCCCGATTTGTGCGTCACGGCGGCGTTCGGGCAGATTCTCTCGCAGAAAATCCTCGATATTCCGCCGCTGGGGACGATTAACGTCCATGCGTCGCTCCTGCCCAAGCACCGCGGCTCTGCGCCGATTGCGTGGGCAATGGTGCAGGGCGACGAGACCACTGGCGTGACCACCATGATGACCGCGCGCGGCATCGACAACGGCGATATGCTCCTCAAAGCCGAAACGCCAATTGACCCTGCCGAAACGTGCGGCGAACTGACGGCGCGCCTGAGCGAAATCGGCGCGAAGCTGCTGATTGAGACGCTTAAAGCCCTCGAAAATGGGACGCTTGAGCGCATTCCGCAGGACGAAAGCCAAATGACCTACGACCCCAAGCTCGAAAAGGACATGGGCGTTATCGAATGGACGCAGGACGCGGCGGACATTGTGCATCGGATTCACGGCCTGAACCCGTGGCCCGGCTGCACAAGCGCTGCCCCCGGCGGAACGTGGAAGCTCCTGCGCGCCGAAGTTGCGGACATGAGCGGTCAGCCCGGCGAAGTCCTTGCGGCGGATGGCAAGGAAGGGCTGATTGTCGCGGCGGGGAAGAACGCTGTGCGCGTCCGCCAGCTGCAAGTGCCCGGCGGAAAGCCGATGGATGCACGGGATTATCTGCGCGGTCACGCAATGGCCGCTGGAACAATGTTGAAAGAGGATACGGAAAATGAGTGACGAGAATCGACAGGGCAGCGGCAATTTCCGCGCAAACAACGGCGGACAGAAGCGTCCCGCGGGTGGCAATCGCATGAGCGGGAACCGCACTGGCGGCAAAAATTTCGGCGGCAAGAAGCCGTTCAGCGGAGAGAAACGCTCCTTCGGTGGCAGCAAGCCTGCGTTTGGCGGCGAGAAACGCTCTTTTGGTGGGGACAAGCCCGCGTATAACGGGGAAAAACGCTCCTTTGATGGAAATAAGCCTGCGTACAACGGCGAAAAGCGTTCCTTTGGTGGCGATAAGCCCGCGTACAATGGCGAAAAGCGCGCCTTCGGTGGCGATAAGCCCGCCTACAACGGCGAAAAGCGCGCCTTCGGTGGGGATAAGCCCGCGTATAACGGCAAAAAGCGCGCCTTCCGTGGGGACAAGCCCAATGATGGCGACAAACGCCCGGCAAAATCGGGCTTCGGTGGGGAAAAACGCCCGTATGGGGATAAAAAGCCGCCCTTTGGTGGAAAACCGGGATTCCGTTCCGGAGAAAAGCGCCCCTACGGTGGCGGCAATGGGGAACGCCGTCCCTATCCGGCAAAACCGGCTGCCCCGAAGGTGGAGGGCAGCGACGGTCTGCCCGCGCGCCGTCTCGCGCTCGAAGTCATCCGCGCGGTGACGGAGAACGACGCGTATGCCTCCCTTGTGCTGGACGAGAAGCTGAACAAGTGCACCCTGCCGCTGGTT
>ULSR01020531.1_pt1 | contig 12944 bp, 5 predicted proteins | sample 1956861 | NCBI WGS metagenome assembly ULSR01 (sample SAMEA4835713, study PRJEB28245) | human gut metagenome | biome: gut microbiome; material: fecal sample | place: Denmark | collected 2008 | reverse complement strand
GCGGCTGTTTCCGTTCTCGTCTTCGTAGATGGTTTGGGTACTTTCGTACCATACGACCTGTACCGATGTGGTGAATACCATTTTGATGGCCGGGATGTGGGTGATGAGCCGGAACGTGGAATTGAACCGGTCTCGCAGGTTCCCTCCGCCCGAAGGGAGCACGCCTACGTAGTCGAACGAAGAATTGATATAGTTCAGGGGCATGTTCTCATTTTTGCGCTTGATATGGAACCATGCCCCGCTGATGTTCAGCGAGGTGTGCAAGGGCTTGATTTCACCGAAGTCCAGTCCGTACTCGATGCCGTGCTTGTGCGTGGTCGTGCTGTTGGCCGCCCGGCTCCAGGTGTACATTTCGGTGGTCTTCGTCCGCAGGGCTGTATGCTCCGTCCCATCCACGCGGTAAGTCACGTCGCCGCTTGCGGCATCGAATACGGGGTCGGTTGCCGTGGCCGGCACGGTGTACTTGTCATAGTTTTGCCAGATGAGTTGTGACGTAAAGCCCAGTTCGTGCCGGTGGGATTCATGGAAGAATGTGGCAAAACCCTTTATCCTGTTGATGCGGAAAGACAGGCCCGCTTCCCATTTCGTGGAGCGTGCCGGACGCAGGTCGGGGTTAGCCGTATTCTTTACTACGTCCGTCGTGATCAATCCCAAACGGTCCTTTGTTTCCGTCCCGTATTTAGACAGGCTGGCATTGTCGAAATAGGCATAGTCGGGATAGAGGTACATCAGTGTGGGCATCTTGTTGGAGATGCCGAAACCTCCGGTCAGGGCCAGCAAGTCGAAAACAGGATTGTTCCGGCTGTCCAACAGGTTTAGCGTGGCGTTGACACGAGGCTCGGCTACGAGGAAGTGGCTGATACCTCCGCTTTGTTTCCGGTCTACAAACATGTTGCTGACGCGTACTCCGGCTTCCAGCATAAGCCCCATGGAACCCAACCCCTTACGCAGACGGCTGCTGGCAAAACCCGACAAGGTGCTTTGGGCAGGTATGTCCTTGTAGCTCCGTGGACGGAGAGTCTGTGCCCCTTGAGCCTGCGGCGGGTTATTTTCGTCGTAAGTGAATCCTTCACCCCGGTTGGCATCGTAAGTGTATTCTGCGCCGAGTTTCAGGTTGGCATAGTCGTTTTCCGAGATTTGCAAGTATTTGTTTGCCACAGCTTGGGCATACAGGTTGACGGGGATGCCCTCGATGCGGTAAGCCGATGTGTAGCCCACATTACGTATCTGAGCTACGTGTACACCCGGTTCGCGGGCTGTCGTGACCAGTCCGTCGGGATTGTTCACCCAATTGTCGTGGCTGTCTACCGTGCGTGACATTTGAGCTGAGAGATTATAGTCCAGCGAAGAGAGAAAGCCTCCGGCAGGCTTGTAACGCCCACTCACGGAAAGCCGTCCGCCCACGTTGGTGTTTTTGTAATGTATTTGTTGTTCCTCGAACTGGGGATCGTCTTTACGGTTGTTCACGTTAGAGTAAAAGGCTCCTTTTACGTTAAGGGAAAGCGGCCCGAATTGGGCGGAGTATCCGGCTGAGGCCGTGATGCGGTCGTATCCCATGTAGTGCTTGCGCGTATCGGCCCACGACTGCGACCAGTCTACGCTGAAGTTTGCAGCTCCGCCCCTTTTGAGGTTGAATCCCTTGCCGGCGAAGACTTGTTTGGAGTTTGGGTCCGTTTGGAACTTGGCTTCCCAAGGCGTGTGTCCCGCTTTGGTTTTGACTACCACTACGCCCGACGTCAGATTACCGTATTCCACAGAGGGGATACCGCGTATCACCTCCATCGATTCTATATTTCCGGCACTGACGGTGCGTAGGTCTACGCCTCTTCCGGCTGTCGTCTGTTCGCTCATCCCGTCGCTTTGCATGCCGGAATTGGCGCCGAATTTGCTGGGCGATACCACTTGCAGGTTCGATTCGTTGCTTAAAGGGGTGCCGTCTACTACCACCAAGGTGCCTAAGGCATTGTTGTCGTCATCTTCTATTTCGCGTATGTGTGCCTGCCCCAGATTGTTCAAATTCGGATTTTCAATCAGGTTGCCCGGTACGAGCTGCAACAAATCGTTCAGGCTTTTGGGTTGTACGTGGCGTATGGCGTCCTCTCCGATAAGCGATTTAGAGCCCATTTGTTCTTGCCGTGCCGTCACTGTTACATTCTTAAGGTTGAGGCTCAGCTCTTTGAGCGTGACATCCAGTCTTGTTTTTGAGGATTGGATATGCACCGTGCCCGTCACCGTTTCATAACCTACAAAGGAAACACGGTACTGGTAGGTACCTTCTTTCAGTCGGGTCAGCTTATAGTGTCCGTTCCGGTCGGTATGGGAACCTATGACGTTGTTCAGGCTTACCGTAGCTAACTCTATAGGTTTTCCCTTTATGTCGCGCACGGTTCCTTCCAATATATTTGAAGCATTTTGAGCAAAAGACGGGAGAGAGAAGAAAAAGAGTAGGATGATGCCGAGAATGGGATTTTTTCCTTGTAACATGACGTTTAATTTTTGAGGTTACAAAATTATCCCATTCGAGAATGTTCGTCAATACTTAAATATCGGTATATTTTGTTGTGTATCGGGTGTATTGTTCGGATATAAGTCATTCCGTTACGCAGGAATAACTTATAATAAGTATATTTACTAAATATCTTTAAACGGGAATCCGTCAAGGCCGAAGGAAATCTTCAGCCAAAGACACGGCATGTCGGAAAGCCGTATCCTGTCCCGGTACGGTGATGAACAGATGGACGGTGCCTGGCAATACTTCACGGTGCGCTGTCACGCCGAGGCGTTTCACGTGGTCGGTGAATTCTTTCCCTTGGTCGCATAAGATGTCGCGTTCGGCAGCCACGAGAAGCAGTCGGGGCAGACGTGAGAGCAGGCTGTCCGGGCAAAGGGAGGGAGATATGAAAGGATGTTTGGCTTGACCGCGTGTGTAGGCTTGATTGAAGGCCTCCATCAACGAACCGTCTAATGCTGCTCCCTTTTGATAAGTTTTCCAAGAAGGCGATGCGTCGTTCCAAGCAGATACCACTGGGTAGAAAAGCAGGAGAGAGCGAAGAGGCGGCATCCCGTTTTGCAGGTTATGCAGACAGACGGACAAAGCTAAGTTGCCTCCCGAACTGTCTCCTCCGACGGAAATGAGTTCCGGTGAGCTGCCCCATTCCAAAGCTTTTTTGCGAGCCAATTTTACGGCACGTATACAGTCCTCCAGTCCGTCCGGAAACGGATGTTCGGGAGCCAGACGATAGTCTACTGCCAACACGATTACATTGCCCGTGGCGGCTAATGTCTGGCAAAACCGGGCGCAACTGTTAATGCTTCCGAATGTCCATCCTCCTCCATGCAGGTAAATGAGGAGAGGCAGAGGACTTTGATTCTTTTTTACGGGAGTGTACAGACGCAGAGCCGGAGTGATATAGATGGCATTTACGTCGGTTGGTAAAGGTGTAGGAATATTACGTGATGCCCGGATGCGAGTGAGGGGTACGGTGTCGCCTTGTATGGCTTGCAGTATGGCTTGGGTCTGTTGTTCCTGTAACCCGTCGGGCATGGCTGACAAGAACCGGTCGGCTTCGCGACGGAACGCATCACGGTCTTTTTCTATGGAGCTTTGGCCGTAAACAGTAGGTAAAGTACCTAACAGACTAAAGCATATCAGAAGTATAGTTCTCATTTTTTGTTTTGAACGACTTGTTACTATTTATCGTATAAAATAAAAATCGCAACCATTCCTTTGCCGGATGATTGCGATTTTTTTCGTACTCGAAGCGGGACTTGAACCCGCACAGCCGTAATGGCCAAGGGATTTTAAGTCCCTCGTGTCTACCGATTCCACCATTCGAGCAACCTTGGAGCGGAAAACGAGACTCGAACTCGCGACCCCGACCTTGGCAAGGTCGTGCTCTACCAACTGAGCTATTTCCGCAGGGGACTTGTGTATTACGGCTGCAAAGATAGCGTATTTCGGGGTTTACACCAAATTTTTCTTTTATTTTTTATCGGTTGTTGATGACCATCGTGTTACCGGAATACGTGATGCGATAACGGAACAGGCTTACCCCTTCTTCACCGATACTGATTTGTCCCTGATTGTTCAGGTTGTAAGTCCGACCGCAGGATACGCATGCGGCATAGCCGCCTTCTTTCAGTTGCAGGGCGCGGGATATATTGTAGGCAGAATAACAGTTGGGGCAGGCCAAATCGTAGCAGACGGGCAGGGAAGTCGTGCTACCCAGTTCGGGGATGTTGGGCAGGCCGACAATAAAACCGGCGATACCCATTTGAATGGAAGAGTTACCGGCAATGGCAGTGGCATTGACCGGAGTGGTGTGTCCGCTTTCGTCTGTGAACAGGAAACGGTCGCGGTCGCGGCGGATGGTCGTATAAACTCCCAAACTGTTCAAGGCCGCGTTGAGTTGCGGTACAGTATTGACGTTTTTGTACACGAAATAGGCCGGATAGTTGGAGTAGGTGTTTTGTACGTCCTCCTTGCAGGCCGTGAGGCATAGCAATGCCGTGAAGATAAAAAAACTCCGTATTCTTTTCATATCAAAGAAACGGAGTTTTTTGCCTTTTATTGTGGTGTTTCTTATCTTCCGAGCAGACGGTTTTCCGCTTCACGGGTGCGGGCGAAGTTAAAACCGCTCCACACTTGTTCCATCAGCTCATGTATCTTGTCGTTGCATAAGTTGCCGATACTTCCTTCGTGGGTATGGTGCACGCGTTTGTCGGGGGTAAATTTTCCGGCTTCGATGTCCAGTCCCACTTTCTTGTAAGCATCGCGGAACGGCATGCCGCCCGTGGCCAACCGGTTCACTTCTTCCACGCTGAACATGTTGTCGTATTTCGGGTCGTCAAGGATATGCTCGTTCACTTGTATCTTATTAATAATGTAGGCCGCCATGCGCAGGCAGTCCTTCAGTTCTTCGAAAGCGGGCAGGAAGACTTCCTTGATGATTTGCAGGTCGCGGAAGTAGCCGCACGGCAGATTGTTCATAATGAGTATAATCTGTTGGGGCAGTGCCTGGATTTTATTGCATTTGGCACGCGTCAGTTCGAATACGTCCGGGTTCTTCTTGTGCGGCATGATGCTCGACCCCGTGGTGCAGTTGTCCGGCAGCTTGACGAAACCGAAGTTTTGTGAGTTGAACAGGCAGGCATCGAAAGCCAGTTTGCTCAGCGTCCCGGCGATGCCCGCAAGGGCGAAGGCCACGTTGCGTTCCATCTTTCCGCGTCCCATCTGGGCGTAGACCACGTTGTAGTTCATCGAATCGAATCCGAGGAGTTCGGTGGTCAGCGTACGGTTGAGGGGGAATGATGAACCGTAACCGGCGGCAGAACCGAGCGGGTTGCGGTTGGTCATCTTGTAGGCGGCCTGAAGGAAAAGCAGGTCGTCCACCAGACTTTCCGCGTAGGCCCCGAACCATAGTCCGAAACTGGAAGGCATGGCCACCTGAAGGTGGGTGTATCCCGGCATGAGCACCCCTTTGTAGCGTTCGCTTTGGGCTTGCAGTTCTTCGAACAGCACTCTGACTTCTTCTGCGATGTCCTGAAGTTGCGCGCGGGTGAACAGTTTCAGGTCCACCAAGACCTGGTCGTTGCGCGACCGGCCGCTATGAATCTTTTTCCCCACGTCGCCCAGTTTACGGGTGAGGAGCAGTTCCACTTGCGAGTGCACGTCTTCCACGCCTTCTTCGATGATGAAGCGTCCGGCTTCGATGTCGGCATGGATGCGGCGCAGTTCTTCCAACAGCACCGGCTGCTCGTCCTTGCCGAGCAGTCCGATGGATTCCAGCATGGTGATGTGCGCCCTGGAACCCAATACGTCGTACCGGGCCAGATACAAATCAAGTTCACGGTCGCGGCCGACCGTGAACTTTTCTATTTCTTGATTGACTTCCGTATTTTTTTCCCAAAGTTTGCTTGCCATATTGTCTTTGTGTGATTAAGCTCCGTATGGAATCATGGCCAACATGTCCGCCAGTTTCTCTACACCCTCTTTCAGCGGTTTGGCCACCATACCTTTGATGAACGGGTTGAGGTCGGCTCCTACCGTCAGTTTCATCTTGCATGCCGTTTCGGAAGTGGGCAACAGTTGAATCCACAGGTTGAGATGGATGGGGGAATTGACCGTTTCAAATTTGATACATTTCGGTTCCTCACGCTCAATGATGCGCAACGAAACCTCTCCCAACGGGGAAATGTTACAGCTCACGGAGTCCGTGTCGAATGTCATTTCCTGGATACGTTCGTTCAGTTGGTTCAACTTGTCTTCCGGCACCTGGCCCGACATCATGGCACGTACCGACGGGGCGTTGAACCGTTCCTTGATGACGGCCAGATTGTTCAAGTCGGCCAATTTGGCATAGACGCACGACTGCGCGTAGGGAATAGGCTTGACGTTGCTTTCAAATTGTTGTTTTGACATTTTTCCGTTTTCCTGTTGATGAGACGATTAACCGTTCCAATGGGCCGGGTCTTTTCTCCATTCGTTGAGTACTTCCACGTCGCTGGGGTCGATATAGCCGATGCGTACGGCCTCTGCGACTACGGCTTCATAATTAGTCAGGGTAATCAGTTTTACGTTAGCCGCTTTGAAAGCCTGGGCGGCCACGTCGAACCCGTAAGTGTAGGCTGCCACCATGCCGCTCACCTCGCAACCGTTGTTGCGGATGGCTTCTACGGCTTTCAGGCTGCTTCCACCGGTAGAAATCAGGTCTTCTACGACAACGACCTTCATGCCCGGACGAAGTTCGCCTTCAATCAGGTTTTCCAGACCATGGTCTTTGGGTTTGGAGCGTACGTAAACGAACGGAAGGTTCAGCAAATCGGCTACCAATGCGCCTTGTGGGATGGCTCCTGTGGCCACGCCGGCGATAGCGTCGGCTTCGGGGAAACGCTCGGCAATGAGGCGTCCTATCTCGATTTTTACGAAATTGCGCAATTCCGGGTAAGACAATGTTTTGCGATTGTCGCAATAAAATGGGGATTTCCATCCGGAAGCCCATGTGAAAGGATTGGTCGGCTGAAGTTTGATGGCTTTGACCTTAAGCAACTTAGCTGCGAAAATCTTCTCTAATGTTTCCATAACTGTCCTAAGTTTATAATTCGTGCTGCAAAGATAGTGAAAGGTGAGCGCAGAGACAAATGAAAAGCGAAGTTTTTCAAGTTTGGCTATGCCGAGCCGCATCCTATTTTCGCGATAGCAAAGATAGTGAAGAGGGAAGACTATTCGGGGGAAAGAGAACTTTTTTCAATGTATAGATTCACGTCTGGCTCAGACCGTTCTATGGCTTTTGGGCGCTCATACGGAGACGCTTGCATCTCCGTGAAGGACAGGTGAAGGCTGTGAGGAAGAAAGTTCACCGTAATGGATTGAACCACAGTTTGTATGAAGGATGTGAACCCTTTTTTCGTTCAATCTTATTGTATGGTGTTGTATGGGTGGCGGAGGTGGCACACGGCATAAAATCGCTTGCAGCAGCACGCAAAATCGTTCTCAGCAGAATGAAAAATCATTCTCAGCCGAACGATTTTTCGTTTGGCGCAGAAAATTCGGGGCTTTTCTGGTATACAAAAATCCCTTGCCGTCCCGGGCGCGAGGCTGCGGGAGGCAAGGGAGATGAGTGGGCAAGGTTTCATTTCTTGATGAACTTGCGTGTCACGGTTTGTCCGTTGGTTACAACCTTTAACAGGTAAACACCCGAGGGGAAACTGTGGCATGGGATACGGATGTCCGTTTCCCATGTTTGTTCCGCATGTTTGCACCGTCCATCCAATCCGATGACGTAAATCTGTTTCTCACTGTGGGCCGGCATGTGGCAGGCATGAAGGTTTTCGGTCACGATGGCCGGATAGATGTGGATGGTGTTTTCGCGGGAAGAGCGGATGTCGCTTCCGGGGAATCCCACGGCGTGGAACGCACGGGTATCCCGTATCCCGGGATAGGCCACTGATTTTACCTCAATCGTGCCCTTGCCGTTTTGGGTGGCATGGAGGTACGTGTGCCCGGAAGCATCCTCTTCGATATAAGCGAATTCGCTGCCTTCGATAATGTTCCAGACGACTTGCGGGTTTGTGGCCTCTTCCGGGTAAACCTTTGCCGCCAGTTCTATGCGTTGCACTCCGGTGGCATTGTCGATATAGAGTTCGTCTTCGGGGTAGATGCGGATGCTTTCGACCGGAACGGGGAAGGATGCTTTTTCCACCGTCAAGTCCTGATGCAGTTGTGAGCCGTCGATGGTCGTGGCGCGTACGATAATCTGCCCGGCCTGAGTCCCGTGGGCGACCAACAGTCCTTGTGGGGTGACATAGGCCAGTTCTTCGCCCTGTATAATCGTCCAGTTCACGTTCTTGCACGAGGCGTTCGCCGGGTAGATGTGGGCATACAGGTGCAGGCAGGCTTGTTGTTCGTTCAATATGGCATCTTTTTCCAAATGTGTGACGGCCAGTTCTTCGGCCAACCGCAAGTTTTGGGCTTGCGCTGCGCTAGCTGTGTTCGATTGGGCAGAAGCCATGGCGAGACTGCGCTTCATCGGTTGCCATTCATCTTCGTAATAAGCACTATACGCTATGGCATAGTAAACCACGCCTTCTGGAGCTGTGAGGTCGGTGTACGACTGGGTGCTGCCGGAAACGGTAGCTATTTCGGTTAACGTTTCGGGCGAGGTGCCTCTCAGGATGCGGTAATGGTCTATGTCGCGTCCGGAGTAAGCATTCCACATCAGGTTCCAACTGCCGTTCATGCCTTTGTTGATGGTCAGGTGGACGCTTTGGTGGGGCGTACCGCTTTCCGTCGGTATGCCGAAACTGGTGTTCAGGCAGATACGGTAGCGCGAAGTGGTGACGGCCGGGTTGGAGGCCATGTCGGTGAACCCCTCGTCTGACGGTTGTGCTTCGCCAATCAAGTCGAATTGGTTGTAGTGGCTGCCCTCTTTATAGATGCAGACCGTGGAAATGTAATCCGGAAGGTTCCTGAACTTCCAGTTGATCCGGTTTTTCCCGGTCGTGGGGTCTACCGTGACCAAGGCGATCTGCGGGGCTTCCATTCCTTCGAGCACATCGATGGTACGTTCTTGGTAGATGTTTCCGCAACCATCGTCTTCCACGGTCATGCGCACTGTATAATGTCCGGTATGCGTGAATGTGGCCCGTACCTCTTTCGTATTTTCCTTCCGTTCAAAACTGATGCCATAGTGCCCGGGAGTATAAAAGTCATCGTCGTCTTGTGACTTGACGGTGAAACTTACGCTCCGGTTGGCCATGAAGATGTCGTCCGATATTTCAAAGTTGGTTTTCGTGTGGGCCAACGTGATTCCGGGCAGGGTGAATGTGGCATCCAACGGTGGATTGACATAGGTGGACACTTCGCTGCTGATGCCGTCCACGGTTACGGTAAGGGTCTTTTGTCCGGCTGTGCTCCACACCACTTCGTACGTGTGGTCATCGCTGTGGTCCAGCACGGTGGCATCGGCTCCGAAGTCCACTTGTATCTGTCGGCCTTCCGTGCCGACATACCGTATAGTGGCCGATTTGTCGCGACAGATGCGTGGCGGCAAGGACAATAACGGTTTAGGGAGGATTTCCACCGCCAAGGGGGTGGTGAAATCCGAGGTGGCGAACCATCTGTCTATGCTTTGGATCTGAATCTCATATTTGCCTACCGGTAGTGCGGATACGGGGATACGGATTTGCGTTCCCGTCAGTTCCTGCAAGGGTGAGGGCAGAGGGGCGGCCTCGTTGCTTAGCCCGTTCAACGGGGAAATGATGAATGCCCCTTCTCCGGAAGCCCCTTGTTTTTTCACGCTCAGGTTATAACGCATCTGGCAGGCCGGGGTTTCGGTGTCTTCAGCAGCGTTCCAGGATATGGTGAGATACCCGTCTTCGTCCTGCGTGGCGCGCAAGCCTTGCGGAGCGTGCGGTGGCGTATTGGAAATGCGGCTGTTGGCCGTGCTCATGTCGTCGCCGACGTTGTTCAGGAACAAGGGCTTTCCGTTGGCATCTTTTCCAAATAGCATATAGGAACTGTTGTCGTCATCGGTGGTTTGCAACTCAAACTTTCCTCCTCCGTAGTTGTACAGCCAACTGTTCAAGTTCGTGCCGACTAAATCAAGGTATCCGTTGTTGTCCAGATCGTAGAAGATGAGGTCTTTGGCTACTCCCACGGGGCCTTCCACTACTATGGGATTTTCATACTCAACCTGTCCGTTCCGGCTGAGGTAAATGTGATAGAACCGGTTATTATCACTATATTCCTCATCTATGATGATGTCTTTGACACCATCGTTGTTCAAGTCGGCAAATGTCGGAATGGTTTGGGTTTCGCGGTAATCGAAGATGATGTCGGTTGCTATCCTTTGGAACTTGAAGTTGCCTTGGTTAATGAACAGCACCAATTTGTGGCTGCTAAGGCGGCTGTTTTCGTCCCACTGCTTGCTCCAACCGGCCATGTCCATCAGGTTGTCGCCGTTGATGTCGGTATATACGAAATCCTCATCAAATTCATGGGCAGACCAATTGTCGCTCGGGAAAAAGCCTATGTTGTCGATAGGATGAGCCACGAACGTGCGCCAGTCGCCTGTATTCTCATAGATGGTATCGTTTTGGTCGGTATATCCGGATGAGTTCCTCCAATAGTAGTCGGGCAAGCCGTCGTTGTTGAAATCATAGATGGGATATTCCCAATAATAGGAAGTCACGTAAAAACCTATTTTGGGCACGAATGCATCGCCGACGGCATGGGTTACGGAGAAACGCCTGTTGCCCTGGTTGAGCATCAGGTTGTCTTTGAACTCCCTGTCTTCCCTGTTCATGCCACCGATGAAGTCCACCAAACCGTCCCGGTTGTAATCCCATGCAAAGTTCAGGGTGATGTTCAGGTTCGTGTTGTAGATGCCCGGTGCTTTTTCGAAATCCTGTTCTTTCGTGGGTTGGTACACACCGTCCTCGGCGAGCAGTTCGGGTTGCCCGTCGAGGTCGATGTCGGCAATTTGTTGTATATAGCCGTTGTTCATGGACAACGTCCTTTTGTCGAACCGGACGGCACTGACATGCAGGTCTTCCGTGCGGGGAGTGCTGGTATTGCCTTCCGCGTCGGTCACGCTCAGCGTGATGTGCTTTTGTCCCGGTTGGTCGAACACGACTTTTAGGATGCTTCCTGAAGCTTCGGAAGAGATGATGGTGCCACCGTCCAAATCCCAGTTATAACGAAGTGAGGGGTCGGCCGGGCCGTCATAACCCATGATGGCCGTGTCGGCAGTCGTGATGTCCTTGTCTGCGATGTAGAACGGGGCATGCGCCACTTCATGCCGGTAGACGGCGGCATCCGACCACGCGCTGCCTTTTCCCATGGCGTCGATGGTTTGCACAGCGATGTAATAATCTCCTTTTCGCCAGCCGGACACGTTGAGCGTCTTGTCCAAGTTGTACTCCATATTGCCCGGCATCAGGTTCAGGCGGTGTCCCTGTTCGTCGGCGCAGGCATAAAAGATGTCCCCTTTGCCCGGGGCGGTACCGATGCGCAGGGCGTAGGTCAGATCGGCGGTTGGAGTCAGGTCATCCTTTCCCGGTTGCCAGTTGATTTGCAGCATTCCGGATGCTGCATCGGACACGAGGGTCGGCATGTCCGGTTTCTCCGGGGATTGGTTGGCGGCTGTGGCTTCCTGCTTAAAAGAATAAAGGAAGCTGTTTGAGGCAGTAGGAAGCTTGTCCGTGGTGCGTTCAAAATACATGCTATGGACCAGGATGTCGCAGAAACCGTCGTTGTCGAAATCGCCGGCGTAAACTTCGGCATCGCCCTTCAATTCTTCCGGAGATTCATACTGCACGATTTGGGTGGGTATCAATGCGCCCGGCATTTCTTTGAAAAGCATGTCCTTGCTTCCTTTCAGCCAATAAAGGTCGCATTCCCATCCATTCCAGACTTTGCGGTCCGCATTCTTTTCCAAGGCCAATATGTCGTAACATCCGTCGTTGTCTACGTCGGCGCATCCGATGAAAAACAGTTGGCGGTGGAAGGTATTGTCTTCGTTGATGGTGAAATTTCCTTTTCCGTCGTTAATGGCCATTACCAGGTAGCAATATTCTCCCGTGGCTGACGAATGGCTGAAAGGCAACAGTACGTCCACATAGCCGTCGGCATTGAAGTCATAGAAATGAATGCGTTTGTCCATGGCCAGGTTGCTCATCAACGTTTGCCTTTTGATGCTCCCGTCTTTTTGGAACACCATGCTTTCCACCGTCTGGGTTTCTTCATCATAACAGATGTAGTCCATGATAAAGTCTCCGTTCAAGTCACGTGGGTATAGCCTGCCGTTTTGTGGTGCCAGAAGAAAACGGTTGTTGCCCCGGTTGAGCAATAAGGTGCCGGTGGATTCGTCAATCAGGTCTGCGTGTCCGTCCTTGTTGAAGTCCATGCTATAGAATTCCCGGTTACTGGAGAAGGTAGCGACGTGGGCTGACGGGGAGCCTCCGATAGCTACGCCCACATCGCCGCCCAAGTTGCCCAGGCCTATGCCTGAGGAGGAGGGTTGTGATTCCCAACGGTTATATACCAATGTGTCTTCTTCTGATGAAATAGGTATGATTTCGATGGGGCTGAAACTGCCGTCGGCAGCTTGGCGGTATATTTTACGGTTGTCGTGCATCAGGTCGATGCGCCCGTCGTTGTTGTAGTCGCAGGGATAGGGTGCCTCGCTGACATTATCGGGAATTTGCCATGAAGCGTCCTGTTCGGAGAGGGCGATGATTCCGCCCTCCAAATAGCGGATGTCCGGGAATGCATCGTTGTTCAGGTTGCACAGCCGGGCATGTTTCCCGTTTTCGGGTATGGAGTGTTGTTCCATAGGCATTAGTCCCGGATATTGGTAAGAATGGAAACGGAAATCCGTTCCTAAAAATTCCATCTTGCCGTCACCGTTGATGTCATAGATGTTGCTCATGGCTTCGATGGG
>ULSR01027202.1_pt1 | contig 12974 bp, 10 predicted proteins | sample 1956861 | NCBI WGS metagenome assembly ULSR01 (sample SAMEA4835713, study PRJEB28245) | human gut metagenome | biome: gut microbiome; material: fecal sample | place: Denmark | collected 2008 | reverse complement strand
ATAAAAAAATTTTTATATTTAATATTTATTTAATCTTTTAAAACTAAAATACATTTAGAAAGTAAGAAATAAGACTTGCAAATAATATTAGGAGGATAAAAATATGAGTAGAAAAGTAAAAAATATAATTATGATAACAATTATAATTATAGTATGTATTGCAAGTGGATTTACTATAAAGCTTGCTAAAGAAAGTGGAGAATATTCATCAACAACATCAAATGAAAACGCAATATTAAAAATAAATTAACAGAAGATTCTTACATTACATCATTAGAAGATGATGACACAACATATAGTAATATTGATTTTAATGGATATAAATTATATGTAAATGGAGTTGCTATAAACTAATGAATATGCTATAATTGAAACAAAAAAGTAAGAAAAGGATATAAACAATGAAAACAATATTAGCCTCAGGTTCTCCAAGAAGAAAAGAACTATTAAGTTTAATAACACCAAAATTCGAAATTATAGTAAGTGGTGTAGATGAAAGTTTAAAAAAAGGACTAACTCCAGAACAACAAACTGAAAGACTAGCATATATAAAAGCAAAAGATGTTTTCGAAAAAACATCAGGAGACAGAATAGTAATTGGTTCAGACACAATTGTAACCAAAAAAGGTAAGATATATGGAAAACCAAAAAGTAGAGAAAATGCAATTCAAATGATAAAAGAACTTTTAGAAGGAGATAGAACACATAGTGTAATCACAGGACTAAGCATTTTAATTGAAAAAGATGGTGTATACAAAGAATACAAAACATTTGATGAAGTAAAAGTATTCTTAAAAGAAATGTCAGAACAAGAAATAGAAAAATGGGTTGATTCAGGAAAAGCAATGGATAAAGCAGGAGCATATGGTATTCAAAATGAATTTTGTGTATTTGTTGACAAAATTGACGGAAATTATACTAGTATTGTTGGACTTCCAACTCAAAAAGTCTATGATGTCTTGAAAAATTATATTGATTAAAATAAAAAATGAGACGAATATAAATGAATAGTTCATTTATACCGTCTTATTTTAATATATAATAAAGTCTTATCTTTTTAAAGATATTTAAAGACTTCTTCAGGATATAATATTTTTGATTTATTTTTAAAATCATCAATATCAATCCATTTGGCAGAAAATTCTCCACCTCTATCTATAATATTATATTCATCTTTGTAATCACTATCTGCAATATCAATTGAATAAAATAAAATTAATTCATGAGCGTTTTTACCATTAAAAGTAAAGATATTTTCAGAAATACCAAGAAAATCTTTTACAACAATATCTGTATTAATTTCTTCTTTAAATTCTCTCTTTAAAGCATCAGAACTTTTTTCAAGAAACTCAATACCACCACCTAAACATCTATAAAAAGTTTGATTTTTTACTTTATCAAACTTTTCTTCTACAAGTAGTTTATTATTTTTTATTGCTAAACCTAATGCAATAGGTCTTATTTCAGTATATTTATCCATATGTAACCTCCTTATTTTTATTAATTATGATATTAAATTATTTGAAATTATTTTATAAGCTAATAGAAATAAAGTCAAGTGAAATATGGATTAATTTATAAAAATGTGATATATTATTTTTGAAAGGAAGTAGAGAATATGAAAGCAGTTGTTATATCAGATATACATGGTTCAGGATATTATGCAGAAAAAATAAAAGAGATTAATGAAAGAGAAAATCCTGACAAAATAATATTATTAGGTGATTTATATTATCATGGACCTAGAAATGACCTAAGCCAAGAATATAAGCCAATGAAAGTGGCAGAAATTTTGAATTCTTTAAAAGATAAATTGTTGGTTGTTAGAGGAAATTGTGATGCAGAAGTTGATGAAATGATTTCAGAGTTTAAGTTTAATGATCATATTTTAATGGAGATTAATGGAAAGAAGTTTTATTTTACTCATGGTCATAAGTATAATATTGAGAATATTCCTTATGATGATTTTGATGTTATGATTTATGGACATATTCATCAAGGTTTTATTCAAGAGAAAGAGGGTTTTGTTTTTGCAAATCCTGGTTCAATTTCTCTTCCAAAATGTAATTCTGCTCATAGCTATATTGTGCTTGTTGATAATAAGATTGTATTGAAAGATGTTGATGGTGAAGTATTAAAGGAGTATGAGATTAGGAGTTAAAACTGAAATTAGATAAAACAAGAAAAAAATATCCAGTTGCTAAAGCTAAATCTGTAAGTACAAAATATAATAAATTATAGTAATAATTAATGGGGGAATTATTATGGATGAAAAAGAATTAATATATGAAGGAATTGAAACAGCATTCATAAATTATAATAATCAATCAAATACAGCTTTTAAACCACAATTTATTTCTAATGATTATAAAGAAGGACGAAAAGTAATATCTAGTATAGAAGATGAGCTATTAAAATGTGATAAATTTGATATTAGTGTTGCATTTATAACTGATGGAGGAATAGCACCTTTATTGCAAACATTAAAGACACTAGAAGAAAGAGGAATAAAAGGGCGAATATTAACAACAGATTATTTAGAGTTTAGTGATCCTAAAGCTTTAAGAAAATTAGCCGAATTAAATAACATTGAATTAAAAATGTATATGACTGAAGAATCAGGAGAAGGATTTCATACTAAAGGATATATATTTAAAGATAAAGATATATATAGAATTATTACAGGAAGTTCCAATATGACGCAAAAAGCATTATCAATAAATAGAGAGTGGAATACTAAAATTGTATCTACAGAGTATGGTGAATATGTAAAAGAAATATTAAGTGAATTTGAAAGTTTATGGAATTCAAAATATAGTTTAAATTTTGAAGATTTTATTGAAACATATGAAATAAATTATAAAATAATAAAGAATCAAAGAAAGATAGCAAGTTTAAAAAAAATAGCTTCTTTAGAAGAATACAAGTTACAACCAAATGCAATGCAAATAGGATTTATAAAGAATTTAAATAAATTAATTGAAGCAGGAGAAAAAAGAGCATTATTAATATCTGCGACTGGAACTGGAAAAACATATGCATCAGCTTTTGCATTAAGAGAAAATAATCCAAGAAAAGCACTATTTCTAGTTCATAGAGAACAAATTGCCAAACAAGCAATAGAAAGTTACAAAAAGATCTTTGGTAATACGAAAACATTTGGATTATTATCTGGAAATTCTAAGGATTTTGAAACAGATTATTTATTTTCAACTATGCAGATGATGAGTAAGGAAGAAAATTTTACGAAATTTAAAGAAGATGAATTCGATATCATCGTTATAGATGAAGCTCATAGGATAGGTGCAAATAGTTATCAAAAAATTATACAATATTTTAAACCTAAACTTTTGCTTGGAATGACAGCTTCACCTGAAAGAACAGATGGATATGATGTATATAAAGAATTTAATCATAATATAGCTTATGAAATAAGATTAGAGCAGGCTTTAGAAGAAAATTTCTTATGTCCATTTCATTACTTTGGAATTACAGATATAGTATTTGAAAATGAGGTAATAGATGATAACACGAATTTAAGAGATTTTTCTAAACTCACATGTGATGAAAGAGTAAATTATATTATAAAACAAATTGAATTTTTTGGACATTCTGGAACAACAATAAATGGATTAGTATTTTGTAGTTCAAAAAAAGAAGCACAAGTATTAAGTGAAAAATTTAATGAAAAAGGATATTTTACAATCGCACTAACGGGCGAAGACTCACAGGAAAAAAGAGAAGAGGCAATTAATAGATTGACATCAAAAAATATTGATGAAAAAATTGATTATATTTTTACAGTAGACATTTTTAATGAAGGTGTTGACATTCCTGAAATAAATCAAGTTATAATGTTAAGACCAACAGAATCTCCAATAGTATTTATTCAACAATTAGGTAGGGGATTAAGAAAAGCAACAGACAAAGAATATGTTGTAATATTAGATTTTATAGGAAATTATAAAAATAATTTTATGATTCCAATTGCTCTATCAGGAGACAGAAGTTATAACAAAGATAACATACGTAGATTTGTTTTAGAGGGAGAAAGAATAATACCAGGTTCATCAACAATTCATTTTGATGAGATAGCAAAGAAAAGAATTTTTGAAGCAATAGATACAGCCGATTTCACAGATATAAAATTAATAAAAGAAAACTATACTAATTTAAAAAATAAGCTAGGATGTATACCATCTTTATTAGATTTTGACAAATATGGAGAAATGGATGTATTAAGAATATTTGATAACAAAAGTTTAGGTTCGTACTATAAATTTTTAGTTAAATATGAGAAAGAGTATAAGATACGATTATCAGACAATGAAGAAAAAATAATTGAGTTTATATCTAAGAAACTAGCAAATGGGAAAAGAGTTCATGAACTTGAACTTCTAAAAATTACATTAAATGAAAATGATAAACTATTTAATAAATTAAAAAAAATTTTAAAAGAAAAATACAATTTAGGACTTAATGATTATGAAAGAAAAAGTATTATAAATGTACTAACGAATAATTTTGCATCAGGATCCAGTAAAAATACATACAAAGAATGTGTTTTTATAGAAGAAAAAGAAAATGATTATTCTATTTCAAATGATTTTAAAAGAATGTTACAAAATAATGATTTTAGAAATATACTTAGTGAACTAATAGAATTTGGAATTAGTAGATATAATAAGTATTACAGTAAAAAATATCAAGATACACAATTTGTAATATATCAAAAATATACATATGAAGATGTATGCAGATTATTAAATTGGAAAAATAATGAAGTACCATTAAACATTGGAGGATACAAATATGATAAAGATACAAAAACATTTCCAGTATTTATCAATTATGATAAAAATGAAGAGATAAATGATACTATAAAATATGAAGATCATTTTGAAAATAGTAATAGATTAATTGCTATTTCAAAAAGTGGAAGAACTATTCTATCGGAAGATGTACAGAATTTTATTAATGCAAAAGAAAGAGGAATAAAAGTAGAACTTTTTGTAAGAAAAAATAAAGATGATAAAATTTCAAAAGAGTTTTATTATTTAGGAAGAATGAATGCTACAGGTAATGTTAAGGAATTCGTTATGCCAAATACAAATAAAACAGCAGTTGAAATAGAATGGATTTTGGAAACACCTGTAAGAGAAGATATATATGAATATATAATAAATTGCTAATGGAGGTAAAAATGAAGAATATAAAGGTAGTTGCAGCTATTATAATTGACAATAATAAAATATTTGCTACACAAAGAGGTTATGGAGATTTTAAAGATGGTTGGGAATTTCCAGGCGGAAAAATTGAAAAAGGTGAAACACCAGAAGAAGCTTTAATTCGAGAAATAAAAGAAGAATTAGATACTACAATTAATGTTAACAAAAAAATTGATACAGTTGAATATGATTATCCTAATTTTCATCTTTCAATGGACTGTTTTATATGTAACATATTAGAAGGTGATTTAGTATTAAAAGAGCATGAGGCTTCTAAATGGCTTTCAAAGGATGAATTATATAGTGTTGATTGGTTACCTGCTGACAAAGAAATAATAGAGAAAATAGAAGATTATATGATGTGAAGATAAAGAGATTGATATAAGACTTTGCATAATGCAAAACAATTACATCAATTTACGAACATACTCTACTAATATGACAGAGGAGTAAAAGATAAGAGAGGAATAGTAATGACTCGTTTTATTAAATAAGGATATTGCAATTTGATAATAAGAATTAACAAGTAAAGATATTATATTGGATAAAAGTATTTGAAAAAGTATTACTAAATAACGGAGAGTGAAATAATATTTAATAATTATAAAAAACGAAGATAAAGCTGAGAATGTTAGTAGTTATGAAAATAATAAGAATCCCTAAAACAAACATTCAATAATATAAAATAGTAAGGACAATTTTAACACAAAGATATGCTAAAAATTGTCCTTTATTAAATATAGAAATTATTTCTCAAAACATATCAACTCAACTTTATACCATTGCCAAAAAACATTCCTATAGTACTTTTAAAACCAATAATACATACATATATCCATAATGTTATCATCTAGCTTTTTTTATATTCAATATTATTACCAGAAACATTATTTAAGATATCTTTTGATATTTCTTCAAAATAAATAAAATGCTCTTTATCTTCTTTGCAAGTGAGTGCACCAAGATTTTCTTCTCTGAAATCTAACCATTCTTTTAGAATATCATCGCCAGTTTTTTTTATAATTTCCCATAAGCTATTTCATTAAAAATTGCTGTTATCAATCACTTAATATTCGTTAAATGTCAAGTATTATTGTGAAAAGTATAGTATAATATTGAGTGTGAAAGGAATGTGAGTATATGAATCATGATGATAAAAAGAAGTATTTTGAATTATTTGCATTAAAGATATTAAAAGAATATCAAAATGTAGAAATTGAAAAATTAATTCACGATGAAAAAACAGATTGGCAGGATATAAATAATAGTATAGGAATTGAAATTACAAGAAATAGTATAGGAACACAATTCTGGAGTGAATTAGAAAAAGTTAAGAAACCAATTCCAGACAAGGATATAGAAAAATTCAATAAAAGATTTAGAAAAAATGGAGGAAGAGTTATCCCAATTGAACAAGCAAGGATAATATTTAATGATAAAGATAAGAAGGATAGTTTTAGATTTAATGAAAAGTATTTTTATATAATCCCTGTTTATAATGATGATTTTTCAGAGATAAATAGAAGTTTAAAGGAAAAACTAAAAAAGCTAAATGAAATTTATAAAGAAATGAATGATAATAGGTTATTTATATTTTCTCCGATATATGCAAATAAGGAAATGATTGAGAACGAATTAAAGAATATTATTAATATACAAAATGATAAAAAAAGAAAATTCAATATAGTTTATGTTTGCTTATTGCATGAATTATTAGTATTTAATCTTAATGAAAATGATTGGAAATGTATTCAAATGGATAAAGATGTTTTTAATAAATTATCAGAGGAAACTAATAAAGAAGTTAAATCTTAAAAGTAATATTTTTGTCGACAATTCTTCAACACTCAGTCTATGAATTGTTGACAAACTGTATATAAGATGTATCCACTTGATTGTCATTTAGTATACCATTGGTCGACAAGAAATCTAAGAGAAAAAATCAAACTTTAAAATAACATAACAATCTATTTGTTCCAATTAAAAAAGTCGTGAAAGTTTCAAAAATGGAAAATAAGAGGTAATATTGAAAATAAAACATACTAAAATATAACAAGTTTATGTTTAAAGTAATAACACTTTAAATCATTTTAAAACAAAATAAAACATCACACTAAAAGAGCCAATATTTGTTCATAACCCGAAGGTCGTAAGTTCGAGTCATACTCCCGCAACCAAAGAAATTATCAGAGTCGCAAGAGATAGTGGCTCTTTTATTATTTATGTATAAGCAAGATTTTAGCTCTTTTGGGAACAGCCTGGGGACACAAGATTCTGTAATAGGCTATATTAAGCCAAAATCTTCACTAAATAACTTCAAAAAAGCAATTTTGTGATATTTTGAAAAAAGATTTTAATTATCATTGTCATTTATTAATAGGTCTTGTAAAACATACGCTACTTTTCTCATATTCTTCTGTAGTGGATGCACATAGTATTTTATAGTAGTATTAATACTTGCATGACCAGGTCTTGCAGATACTGTTGCAATATCAACATTTTGAGAAATTAAAAGAGTAGCATTTGTATGTCTTATTCCGTGAAGTTTTACTACAGGTAATCCTAAAGATTCAATATGAGTTTTATACCATTTACCAAGTGTATTGGGGTGCATAGTTTTTCCATTAGCCTGTAGAAATAATTTGTTAGAGTCAATCCATTTATCTCCATATAATTCTTTTTGTTCATCATACCAGTCCTTATACTTTAAAAGTACGTTAGTTATATAATTAGGAATTGGAACAATTCTATTAGAACTTTCAGTCTTAGGATCTTTATCAAATATTCCTTTTTCAGGTAAATACTGAGTAGATTTGTTAACTTCAATTGTCTCATTTTTAAAATCTACATCAGACCATTCCAGTCCTACAAGTTCTCCACGTCTTACACCAGAAAAAATATCAAGTAAAATAGCTACATTGTATTTTAATTTATTTCCAGTAAAATCTTGTAAAGAATTTATAAGAAGTTTGCATTCATCATCATTGAAAAACTGAATTTTAGGCTTTTTAGTTTTTGGTGGTTTAACTCTTCTTGCAGGATTATCAACTAGTAATTGCCAATATACTGCTCTTTGAAACATTGCACTTAATAATCTGTGATGTTCTAGAATTGTTTTTGGAGATAATGGTTTCAAAGTTCTTTGTCCATTATTATTTGATATCCGTTTTATTTGAGTATCGTTTTCTAGCATATCATATAAGTTCATTAAATCTGTAGGCTTAATTTTATCAAGAGCGAATGAACCTAAATATGGAAGAATACGAGTTCTTAACATTCCAAGATATCTTGAATAAGTCTTTGGTGCTAATTCTTTTGAACCATATTTTTCTTTCCAAATATGAAAGAAATCTTCAAAAGTTATTGATTTACCTTCCGGAACCATTCCGCGATTTACTTCTGTTATAAACTCAGCAAGAGCAATTTCAGCATCTTTTCTAGTACCGTGAATAGTTTTTGTTTTTCTACATCTACTACCATCAAGATTTTTACCACCTGATACGATTAACCTGTAAGTATTTTCACCTCTTTTTTCAATACTTCCAGCCATTGTTTTTTCCACCTCCTTTCAAAATTAGGGTGGAAGAAGTCTTGTATTCAATTGTGATGATTATATAATATTTTTAATGTGATTACCAGTAGTTTTTGTTTATTTTTCAAGTGTTACAAAGATTACACAAAAATTCATAAAAAGACTTGTATGGGACAATAAAATACTTTATGAAATGTAATATAAAATATACAAAGTTATATAATGTCGAATAATGTAAATAAAAAACAAAGGCAATACTAGAAAAATATGGAAAAAACAGTACTTTTTTGATATAATATGGAAAAAACAAATAATTTAGAAATATATAAAATTTTTATGAAGTAGAATAAGTTATAGTAAATATAAGAAAAGAGGAAGAACAAAATGAAAAAATCGTATTATGATTTTATGGATGAAATATCTAAAGAGGAATTATATGAAAAATTAGTAAGATATGGATTATTTACGGATAAATTACCAGATTTTCTAGAAACAGAAACATTTTGGATTTATTGTCAAAATAAGAAACATAACTTTGAATCTAAAGTATATGATAGTATAAAATTTGAGAGTATAAGAAATAATTTTATTCCGAGACTATTAGGGATACCAACTCCAATGGCACATGAAATGTTATGTAAATGTATTGCTGATAATTGGAGTGAAATAAAAAATAAATTCAAAGAGAACACTAAAATAGAAAAATACAAAGTTAGTAGAATACATATTAGAAAAATGCATGACAAAAATCAATTATTTGAAATGAATTATAATAATTATAAAATTGATGGTACACCAGAGATTGAAATTTTAATAGGAAAAAAATTTTTAGTAAAAACAGATATATCAACATGTTTTCCAAGCATTTATACTCATTCACTAGGATGGGCATTAGTAGGTAAAGAAATTGCAAAACAAAATATGAATGATGATGGAAAATGGTATAATCAACTAGATAAATGCACTAGAAATGAAAGATATGGTGAAACGCACGGACTTATTATAGGACCACATACATCTAATGTATTGTCTGAAATAGTACTAACGGAAGTAGATAAAAGAATGATGGAGTTAGGATATGAATATGTGAGAAACATAGATGATTATTCTTGCTATGTTAAAGATGAAAATGAGGCTAAAAGGTTTATTGAGGATTTAAGCAAAGCTCTCAGAGAATATGATTTATTTTTAAACCACAAAAAAACAAAAATTATAAAGTTACCAATATCTGCGGAGAATGAGTGGGTAAGAAAATTAAATTCTTTTCAATTCAATGAAGAGAAAATAAAATTTTCAACAGTAAGAGCTTATCTTGATATGGCTATTGATTTAACAGAAAATTTTAAAGATGCAGCAATATTGAAATATTCAATTAAAGTTATTAATAAAAAACAATTGACTAAAAATGCTGAAAATTATTTTATAAAAACGATTTTTCATTATGCATTAATATATCAATATTTAATTCCTTTGTTAGATAAGGAAATATTTAGCAGATATCAAATATTAAATGATGATATGTACATAATTATTAATAAAATATATGAAAATGGAATTGAGAATAACAATTATGAAGCTGTAATGTTTGGAATCTATTATGCTATAAAGTATAACATAGAATTAAAGAATATAGATGTTCAACAACTATTGATACAGGATAATTGTTTAGTTCCACTTTTAGGTTATTGATATTTTAAAACAAATACAAGAAATAAAAAGATAATAAAAGATTATGCAAGAAAATTAAAAGGATTACAAGAAATGGATAGAAATTGGCTGTTTATATATGAAGTATTGCCAGCTGATGAATTAGATAATGACTGGAAAGCTTTAAAAAGAAAAAGGGTATCTTTTATTAAAAGTGGATACTAAAAAATATAGTGAATAAATATAAAGTATAGATGGGAGTTGATATTATGGATCAATTTTTGAAAGATGAAGAAATTATTAAAATAATAAGCGAATATATAGAAAATAAAAATACTGATTATGCAATTATGATAGATGGAGAATGGGGAAGTGGAAAAACACATTTTATTTTAAAAAAGTTAAAGGTAGAATTAAACAATGTATGGAAAAAGAATAAAAAAGAAATAAAGTTTATATATGTATCAACTTATGGAGTAAAAGATACAATAGAATTAGATAACAAGATATATGAAGAGATTATAAAAGAATTTTTACCAGAAAAAATAAAAAAGAAATATAAGGATATTGAAAATGGATTAGGCTCGCTATATGAAATCATAAAGGAATTTACAAAATGGCCTAATATTTCAAAAAATAGTATAAGAAGTTTAATAGAAATTTTACAAAAAAGAAATCAAAAAAATTACGTTTTAATATTTGATGATTTAGAAAGAAGTGAAATGCCAATTACAGAATTATTAGGATATATAAATGAATTTGTTGAGCATAAAGAAATGAAAACAGTAATAATTGCAAATGAAAAAGAAATACTAAAAAAGAAAATGTATTCTAATTGTGAATTAAAATATATAGCAGCAGAAAGCGAAAATTTAAATATACCTGTTAAGAAAAAATCTTATGTAGATATATTTAATAGCTATGATAAAAAAGGAGATGTAGATAATAAAAACATTGATATAGAAAGCTTGAATAGCAGAGTGGAAAAAATATTTGGAGAGGATTTATTATATAGTCAGATAAAAGAAAAATTAATAGGAATTACTATTTACTATATACCTAATTTAGAAAATGTAATTGAAGTGATTATAGAAGAAAATATCAGAAATGAAAAAATAAAAGATTATATAAAAGATAATAAGCATAAATTAATAAATTTGATGAAAAATAAGAATCATATAAATATTAGAACTCTAAAAATTGCTTTAAGAATAATAGAAAAAATATTAAATGTAATATTTGATATGGATTTATCAAAATATGAAGACAGAGTTATCAATAATTGTAAAATGGATATATTAACTTATACTATGATTGCTTGTATAGAATACAAAGAAGGAAGTTGGCAAAAAAATGATAAACCAGAATTTTTTAATATTAGTACAGAAAATGATATTACTGAGATGCATAACGGATTTAAATTTATAGATGATATAATACAAAAAAGCTATGTAGATGTTGAAAGAATAAAAAAAGTAATATTATCATATATGAAGTCTAAAACTGAAGATACAAATGCTAGTGATGATCCAATAAATATTTTAACCTATTATTGGGAAATGGAAGATAAAGAAATTGAAAAAAATTATGAATTGTTAAGAGAAAAACTAAAAAAGAATTTATATAAGAGTACAGCATATTCAAAAATAATGTATATAATTATGAAATTAATTAATATTGGATTTCCAGAAAAGTATCTAGAAGAGATACAAAATATAATGTTAGAAAATCTAAAAAAATCAAATATAATAGAAGAATATCATGCATTTGATGAATTAGATTTTGCTTTTAATGATGAAGAAGAAAGGAAGAAATATGAACAAATTATAAGTCCAATAAAAGATGTTATAGATAATGCTAATGATAATGGTAGAAAAGTTAATATTAATACTATTATAAATGGAGAAAAAGGATGGGGAGAAAAATTTTCAAATTATTGTTTAGAGAATAAAGGAAATTTTCAGTCTAGAAAAGAATATTTTAAATTAATAGATGTAGAGAACTTATTAAATTGTATTAAAAAATCAAATACAAAAGAAATTAGTGACTTTAGAAGATGTGTTGCTACAATATATAATTTTAGGAATATAAAAGATTTTTATCAAAATGATTTAGTAAATTTGGAAACGTTTTTAAAAGGATTAGAAAGTATTAGTGAAACCGAATTAGAATGTTATGACAAGAGTAAAAAATATAATATTGAATGGTTAAAAAGAAATTTTAAAGATGTTGTTGAAACGTTAAACAAATAAGAGCTGATTTTTCAGCTCTTATTTGTTTTTTGCCCTACTTTTATATACATTAGCTTTATTTTTACATTGAGGAGTATCATATTCTGCTTTAGGATTATTAGCAATAAAAGCCTTATTGCAGAACTTACAAATTTTTAACAAATTAACATCTCTAGACACAGTTCTCGCAAAGTAAAAATCTATAAATTGTTTTAAAGATGTAATAGGAATTTCTATATTTACATTTTCTTTTTGAGTTAAGAACATATTTATATGATTAACTTCAAAAGCATTATATTTTGTTTCTACTGTATCTTCTTTATTTATTATGGCATT
>ULSR01060082.1_pt1 | contig 12984 bp, 10 predicted proteins | sample 1956861 | NCBI WGS metagenome assembly ULSR01 (sample SAMEA4835713, study PRJEB28245) | human gut metagenome | biome: gut microbiome; material: fecal sample | place: Denmark | collected 2008 | reverse complement strand
TATCCGTTGTCGCAATTCTCTTTTCATCTTCGCTGAGAGGCTTTATCGCCGAACTTTTTATGTTTGGAGTATCTGCCTCTGCCGTATTTTCTTTCTTATAAACCGGCGGAATATTTTGCTGAAAATTACTGCCGTTTGGTGCTTTCTCCATATCGGCAGGAAAAGGCTGCGCAACCGTTTCTATAACAACCTTTCTGTCGTTGACTGTCTGCGCATATTCTTTAAACATATCCTGCATTTGTTGCAAAGACAAAGAAATTTCGTCTTTTATTTCATTCCGAAAAGATTGCAACCTGTTTTCAACATTCAGATAGTCGGAAATTTCTGTATTTTTCTTGTTGTTTGCGGTATAAAGTCCCTCCAACAGTTTTGTAATTGAGGCTTGAGAAGCTATTATCCGGCTGTTCAAATCGGCAACATCGTTATCATCTCTGGTTCGGGATGATAAAATCCCTTCTAAAATACGTGAAATTGAAACCTGCGAAGCAATAACGGAGTCTGTTATGCTGCGCGTTTCTTTTAATACATCAAGCAATGAAGCCCGTGATGTGCGAATTTCATCGGCGATAACGTCAAAAGCGTTGCCGAAATCAGCTGTAACGGTCGCATTTCCTCCTGGCTGAAGTGAGGAAGGAGAAGTGGTCGGAAGCTGCTTAAAGGCGTTTGCCAAAGACTGAGCCAGCGTTTCGGCAAAAGAGGGGTCCAGGGTAATGCTGCCCCCGGCCATTTGAACAACCCCGCCCGTTGCGACAGGTGTCGGCGTATCCGTTTTTCCGGCGCCTTCGTCAAAATCTTCTCTGTTAGCTTTGACAAAAGCGATTCCCCTTTCGGTCTTGACTTTCTCTATATGCTCGACCAGCAAGCGCCCGCCCGGCATCCGCTTGAAAAAGTCCGTAATGTTTTGCGGCAGGGACAGCAATTCTTCATCAAATTCGTCACGCTTTGCCTTGTTGAAAATATGAACCTGCCTGAAAATATTCAAATAGCGTTGTGCCACCAGAATCGGGGCTTCTTCCCCGCTGTTGTCACTGCCGAATTCTGCGTCATTTAAATTTTCCACGACCCCAACCCTTACATAAATTTATAAATTACATAGAAACATATATCATTCCCGCAAAGGGATTTTACAAGGCAATGTCCACAACTTTATGAATTTTTTTAAAGTCGTCATTGCTGAAGTATATCCGCTCTTCGGGGTTCCACATCAGCCCGTACAGCTGTCCCGTTTCATCTTCCCTGACGCTGACGACAAAAGCCTGTTGTTCTGTTTTATAATACAAGGCAATATCGCCGACACTGGCAACTTCGCTTGGTGCTATGAACATGACGGCACGGTTTGACAAAATAGAGCCTAACCGTCTTGTGCAGAGGCTGACGCCGTAAATATCCCGTTTGTCATACAGATTTGCCGGCTTTACGGCTTCTTTTGAAGAAGAACTTCTGTCAACGACAATAGAGCCGTCCGCTCCTGAAATGCCGAAAACCGGAACTTTCAATGCTTCTAAATCAACAAAATTGCCACTGTGCTCATTGGCCGGCCGTCCCATATTGCCGACTTTGTATTTTGTATCGTTATGTGCAATAATTTCTTCCAGAGCGCCTTCGGCATCCAGTCTTTTGACTTCTTCTTTCAGAGTATCGACTTCCATTCCCAAAGCCTTGGCAATACTTTTATATTCTTTGTCGGAAACTTCTCTTTGTCCCATCTCGATTCTGTGGTATACAGACAAAGTCATATCCGCATTTTCCGCAACTTCTATAAGGGTCAGAGATTTGTCATTTCTGATATATCTCAATGCAGCTCCCAAAACTTTCAGTCCGCTGCTCTTATTAATTTCCTGTCTGCGTTCCTGCTCTTTTTTCCATGCCATGACAACATCATGCTGCGAATTTTGTTCGTTAACATACAAATCCTGCAAAGAGCAGTCTAAGACTTCGGCAACCAAAATCAGCTGTTCCTGGTTAAGCCTTCTGTATCCTTTTTCTATTTTGGAAATGGCGGAAAGGCTGATGCCAAGCCTGTCGGCCAAATCCTGCATGGAAACGCCGCGCATCTTGCGGTTAATTCTGATTTGGTTGGGAAATACGATTTCTTCCATAGCTTTATACCTCATATGAAAATAATTTTTACTTATAATAGTCTTGCCAAAAAAATATGCAAGTCAAAAAAGATAAAATTCCTCAAATATGTATAACTTTTGTCAATGCAAACAAAAACTTACGATTCGCTGAAATCTATATAACATTTTAGTCCAGCAGATTGTTAAAGGGTTAGATTTAAAGAAAAACTTGACAGCTTGTGCCCAAATTGACAAAGCGCGCAATCTCTTTGGCAAAGAAAGTCAGTCTTTTGCCAAAGGTATATTTTTACTGTCCGGGGTACAGATTTCCTTTTAGACAGAGAACGCATAAGGATTAAATGACATGTCCGATAGGTCTTCCCCGGCTGTCATAAGCAATGCCGCCGCTTACAGTACCGATACGGGTGCCGCTGTTGCCGGTAACTGTTCCGCTGCCGTCTGCACGTCCGATAATATTGCCGTTGTCATCTGCCACGTAAAAAGAATCCATTGTCCAATCTATGTGTGTTTTAAATTTATTGGTCTTCTTTTCGCGTCCTTTTGCAAAAACGTCTTGATGGACATAATCTTTGGCGGATTTGCCTTCTAGCGTGGTAATACCGGAAAATTCGTCCATTCCGAAAAGCAAATCGCCTTTATACCAGTCTTTACCGGCATTAACCGGATCAAGGTCGGCTGCAATCGTTCCGTCTTTTTCGACAATCTGATTACCGTCCATCTTGTCAATCACGCTGTCATGTCCCTGCTGGGCGTATGCGGAATATTTGAACAAGGTCGTTTCTCCGGTTGTCTTAACACCGCCTTTGCGAATGTCGCCGCCGGTGCTTACACCTGTTGTGGTAATATCTACCATACCGTTGGTAAAATGGCGTTTATAATGGGAATTATATTTTGCGTCATCTTTGGAGTATGTTGTTCCTGCACCGGAGCCATAGCTGACCGAACTGCTGCCGTCAACGTTTTTTCTGGTGTTTTTCTGCTCATTGATATATTCGACCGAAGAATCTAAAGTATCCCCTTTTTTGTTTTTGTATTCTATAATCACCCTGTCGTCGTAATAAATCGTTTCTTTCGTAACATGGCGATTGACTGCTTCTATTTTTGTATAAGACATTTTTCCGGACGCAGCATCGCGTTCGCTGACATAGACGGCGTTGCCGATTAGGGCTTTCTTTCCGCCCGAGGCAGTAGCCGTTGCATGGCTTGCCGAATTTAGTTTATTTTCTATGTCAGTCATTTTTTTCAGATGTTTTTCATGCTTTTTATGCGTATCATATTCCATCTCGACACCGTTGCTGTCGTATGTCTTTTTTATTTTAGGGCCGAAAAACAAATATTTTTTTGCTTCGCGTTCGTAATATTTTTGTCCCGACGCATCAGTTTTGGCTGTATATGAAACCAACCCGCTGGCACTGTCCCATGAATAGGTTCCGTCATGATTGTCATGCCCTGCCTTCTGTATCATCGTATTGACTGCCGCAATATTAATCTTTCGGCCCATCTTTTTCCGGCCTTGATTAAGACTGGTTCCGGCCGCCTCAAAGCGGTTGGGGCTCCGGTCTTGGAAATAGTCAATGGCCGTCTGACCTGTCGCTTCGTCGATTTTCATGCTGAGCGAAGTGATTTTCCCGGTATTGTCCACCTGCTCAATGGTGATGTTATACGGATTGTTAGGGTCAAATTTAATATTGCGTGAACGGTAATAGGTACCGACTTCGTCTCCTCTGGCTTTTGCAACCTGAACGGCCAACTGGGACATAATAGCCTTGCGGTATTCCGGTTTTTGCCCCAGAGGGGAGTTGAGCAGCGTCTGTACGGCACCGATATTGATGTTCCCCGTCTGTTCGTCTAATAAATGATCCAACGCGAAACCATGTTTAAAAGTCGTTTCGTTTTTTACTTGTTTTCCCGATTTGGTATATTCCTGTTTGATAGTGGAATATTTGTCGGAAATCATAACATGGCGCCGCCCCGTAATGGACGTAAATTCCCGCCTTAAAACCTGAGAACCGTCGGCACCTTTTTCCGTAGCAAACGTATATCCCAGCATCTTGATGGTTTTTCCTCCCGATGCGTTCCGGGCGCCAAATCTGTTCACGCCGAACATCATGCCGCGGCGGACGCCGGCTTTTGCCCGTCTGGCGGTAACGCGTCCGGCGGCTTTTGCTGCGTTTCCGGCAACGCCGACACCCCAGTCGGCAGCTTTCCGGGTTTTGGCATCAACTGTATTTTTAACGGCGCTGCCAATTTTGCCGGCTGCATTCAGTCCGGAACCGCCGGAAAAATTCCCCGCCAAATCGGAAACTACCGGCATATAAGCCCAGCCGATAACCAGAATAAAGATGATTTTAAGCATATTGGGGCCGTAAAAGGCAATTCCCTGATTAGGATCCGTAAAGACAACCTTGGGATCAGCGGCGCCTTTGGCAAGGGCGGCGCCGAGCAAATCGTTTATATAACCGAGAATGCATAGAATCAAAATAGCCATAAACATAAACGTAAACAGCGAGTGTAAAATCCAGGAAAAGACCTTGGGCAAATATCTTTTGGTACCGTCAAAAGCATAGCCGCATACGGCAAAGGGGGCAATAGCCATTGCCACGCCGAACTGCAGGACGGCATCGCCCATAACCCAAGGATATGCGACCATAAAGAATATTCCTGCCAGATACAGCAGAATTCCGTCAATAAGGTAAATGGGATTCGGAATGATATGGAATATGCGGTCAGGGCCGTTGCCACGGCAAAAAGCCCATTTGCCGAATTCAAACAGCATATTTATCTTGCGTTCAATATCTTCAACGGCACATACGATAGATGCTCCGACATTCATAGGCAGTCCGCCGGCTCCTCCCGAACCGGACGTTCCCGAATAGCCGATAATCCCGCCCGCACTGGCGCATGTTGTATTTCCGCTTTTAACGAAAGAAAATCCCGTTTCAAAAATCGGCGTAAGCGTCAAATTTAAGACATTATAGTAGTCTTTGGCGATAATAATGTAAATGACAATGCATACAAACGTCTTTTTAAAAATATCATTTAAAAGGGCTCCCGGGTCTTTTGAACCCATTGCCGCAATATTGCGGAGGATAATAAGGGCCAAAGAAACGCTCAAAAAGACCAGAACAAGCTGTCCGAGTTCGGAAGAAAACGCACTGTAAGATTTTGCCGCAACAATGCTGCCCGCATTAAAAAGGATTTTAAACATCGGACAGAAAAGGCAGTTTGTCGTTTCAGAAGTCGGCGGAACGCAGTTGTCTTCGGTATCGATTCCCAAAGCCCAGGCGGCCGCTTCGCCGGCAGCGTCTACGGCGGCATCCTTTAGGTCGCTCCACCAGCCGGCATGAGCGGGGGAAACTGCTGCTAATATCAGCAGCAGGACAAGGAATGGTAAGCTTTTTAAAATGTATGTTAATGTCTTACGCATTGTCAGTCCCCTTATTTTTTTGTTTTGGCCATTTGTTTGCCGTAACGGGCCATAGCGCGCCCGAGGAAGCTTCCTCCATGTTCGGTATCTCGCTTGTTTCCTGCTTTTTCAATAGCCTTGCCGATTTTGTGTGAAGCAACGTCTTTGCCGAATTTAGCAGCTTTGCCGATAGTTTTTTGATTGGCAACGGCAATTGCCTGAGTCATCTTTTCATCCATCGGGCGACCGAGAAGGGAACCGTCGAAGAAATGGCCGCAAAATTCGTTTGCCATCAGCGGAATAATGCGCATCGCTACCAGATATGAAACCAGAACCTTCAGGAAGGTCAGCGTAAAAACGCCGAGATTGTCGCGGATAATGTCGGATTTGTCTTCGTTAAATACTGTCATAATGTCAATCGGGCTGCCCTCGGAATTGGTAAAAGCGCCTTCAATAATGGTAACGACCAGCTGGGCGCCGATTAAGATACCCAGCGGCAGAAAGATGAACAATCCGGTATAATAAGCAATACTCTCAACAACGGTTTTTAATTTGCCCCTTGTCCAGGCAAACGGCCACAGCGCCAGCGCAATCGGAAGCAATACGATGGAAAGCGAAAGGTTAAACGCCACGTCAAACATATAGAACGATGCAATGACGGCGATAAAGAAACCCAGTACATATAAAACGCATCCGCTGATAAATATATCAAAAGAAATGAACTTAAATTTGGCAATACTGATTCCGGCAACCTCAAGTTTAACGTCCGCCGCCTCACCGTGCAGCGAATTACATATAAGCATATCGCCGATTTTCATCATCTCTTTTGAGGCTTTGTTGATTTTGTCCGCCATATTGGTTACACCATCGACCAGATTGTCCATTGCCGTAATTTTAATTCCGGCGACATCCATTTCCGGCGGTCCGATAAAACCGGGCAGGGCGGAAGCGCTGCATGGCAGGGACAACGCCAGCAGGATTGCGAAAACAGTGTTCAGAAACTTCTGTATTATGTTGTCCTTTTTTCGTTGCATCATCTCACCATCCTCCGATTCCCGTAGCTCCGGCAAAAGTTTCGCCGATGTCAAATCCGATGCTTAACAGCGGGTTGACGATATAGTTGACAATAGAATCGATTCCCGAATCAATTAAAACGTACATCAGAAGAACTTTAAAACAGAACGTCAGCAGCCCGTCAATAACTTTTGCCGGGTCTTGAGTGGCAAAAGAGCCGAGTGCTTTTAAGAAATAGGCCGCAATCCAGATACAGGCGCCGCCGCCCAGAATAAGCTTGGCCAGCTCGGAAGATGCGTCAAAGATAAAGCCGGCAACTTCGGTCATGGATTTCATCAGTGTAAAGATAATGTCGCAGGACCAGCAGCCGCCTTCGTCATATTTTTTCTGAATGGCTTCTGATCCGCAGTAACATAGGTATTGCGCGTCATCGCTCAGATTTTTGCATTTATCTTCGGCAAAGGCATAATCCGCCATCGCCAAAATAACGAATAAAGCCAGCATGGCCAAAGTATATTTATGGCTGCGGATAAAACGGAAAAATATGTCAAAAATCTTAGTCATCGTTGTACCCCGCCATGGTGTTAAGTTTATCGTTGACTTTGTTTTTAACCTGTTTAATGCTGTCCAGAGCCTCTCTGGTGCCTTCGTATTTTTCCAAAGTCGTCGTAATTGTTTTGGTTGCGCCGGCAGTGATGCCCCCCAGGATGGCGGCCCCGGCTCTTTTGGCCGTATTGACGACGAATTTTGAAACCTGCTTTTGAAATTCTAGCCCATTACCGCCACCAATAAACTTATTTGCTAGAGCTACCCCTAATCCCGGAATGTTTATCAACAGGGTGGCAATCAGCAGCAGCGAAAGGAGAACCGGCCCTTGTCCGACCAAATTCGCTTCCGTAAAGGCGTCATTTTGGGCAAAGGTTTCCAAAATGTATTCCAGCGAACCGACGGATAAACTGACAAGAATACCCAAAAACAGCATAATCCCGGATGAATTTAAAAACATTTCCAGTCCGAATTTACTCCATTTGCGCGTGTAGCTGAAAGGAACGCCCATTATTAACAGCGGAAATAAGAAAGCGGCGAAATTCAGCCGGAACAGGCTGTCGACGATAAAGAAGACAAAACCGAATTTTGCGGCGGTGAAAATGAGCATCATGATTATGCCAACCAGCATGGCGCCGAGGTCAAGCGATGTAACCAACGCAACGCCGACCCGGATGCCTCCGTTGAGCCTGTCGCTGATTTGGCAGGCAAGGCAGCTGGCCATCGGTTTAATGGAACCGCTGAGGTCGGTTGCGCTCAGTCCTTCAGTTTTGCACTGATTGTAATTGCCGTTGAATGTTACATCGCCGAAATCGCCGAGCGTAATGGTTTTGCTTGGTTTGACCTGACCCAGAATTTGCGCGCCGAGTTCCAGAATGGTGTTATAAATCGGAACGACAAATGTTTTCAATGTCCAGGAAATCATGCCCGAGTCGCTGACGCACCAGGCGCAAAAAGCACATAAAAACAGCTTTTGCCCGATCTCTGTCCAAATTTCTCCCAAATTCTCTTCCTTAAAAGAGGGAAGTATTTTTAACATCCGAAAAGCCATCCAAATGGCAAAGCCGAACATAACAATCGTACTTCCGCCGTTTGCCACTTTTCCGGAAGCGTCAGAAAACATATTATTAATTTGGCTGAGCACTATTTCTATAATTTTGGCTTGCCAGCAATTTGCCTGTTCGGCATAATTGCCCTCTCCGCCCAGAGAAGAATCATCGTCTTTTTCGCAGGCAGTCAGGAACAATACGAACATAACGACACAAAGGCAGCGTAGTGTCTTTAAGTTGAAATATTTATGTACCAGGTCGCGTATCATGTTCTTTCACCTTGTTATTTCCAATTGGCTTTATGCCAAAAAGCCCTGTATCCCTGTTTGCCGCTTCCGGTTAAAATTCCGCGAGCTCCTTCCGCTTTGTTGCCTGCCCAGCGGTAAAGCTTGTCAGCTCTGGTTACCCGTGCGGCGATGCGCCCGGTTTCTTTGGCTCCGGCACCAACCCAGCCGCCAACGGTACCGGCACGCTGTTTACCCTTAGCCATAAGAGGGTGTCCGGTTGCTGCGGCAACTTGGCTTCCGACACTGGTTAACCCGCCGGTTTCGGATATTTTATCGGCAAGTTTGCCGATTTGGGCAGCCAATTGAACAATGACGCAAAAGCAGACAATAGTCAGCAGCAAAGACCCGTTACTCCATAAATCTTTGGAAATTTGTTCAATCTGGTTGCCGTCAATCTGAGCGTTAAGATTGGTAAGAAAAGCATTTAGCGCCGCACCGCCGCCTTCTTTAACGCCTTCTTCGTCACCTTGTGTCATGCCAAGGTTAACCAGCTGAATGGTAATGCCGAGAATTATTCCCAGCATGATAAAGCTGAAAAAGACATTTAGAAAAATATTCCAGATGTTTTTTGTATAGCCGACAGTCTGGTTGGAAATGGCGCAGGCAACGCCAAACGGGAGCAAAATTGCACCGAATGCCAGTCTGATAAGGATATCGACAATATAAAAGGAAATGCCGACCAGCAGAATCCAACCAAAAACAAACAAAATAAGCCCATACGTAAGCATTAGCCAGTACCAGCTGAAAATAAAGTCCCGGGTAGCATTGCAAATCATGGCGTTGCCGATGGCGATAGTTTCATAAACCTGGTCATTGAATTGCTTGACCGATTCGTTGACCATCTTAAAAATAGCGTCATATCCGCTGCCGCTTGATGTAGCCATCGTTGCGCCGGTGACGGAAAGTTTTGCGCCGATATTAAGCCCTGCCTGCATAACGGGGCTGATAATATTGTCAATGAGCCATGTATCTTTTAATAGGCTGATGATAACGGTTGTCTTGAACATCAGCAGCAGAAGTCCTTTTTTGTCTCCGGTTAAAAAGTCTGCTGCATTTTGTTTGGTAAAAGAACCGACGTTTTTTAAAACATAGATGGCAATGTAAATGGCTGCGGCCAGGCCGACAACCGGTATTAGTTGCGAGGCAAACGTATTCCAGGACATGTTTGCCGCGGCACTGGCAGCTTTCGTTATAATTCTGAACAGGCTGCATAGCAGGCAGTTTCCGTCTTCGGCATTGCTGCATCCGGTACAGACGGTACTTATGCCTTCGTTTTTATAGTATTGAATCGTCGGACAGGTATCGTCGCAGGCAGAAAGGAATAAAACGAGTGTGACGGAAAAAAGTTTTTTCAGCATTTCCGGGAGAGTTCCTAAGATGTTTTTTGTATTGTGCATTGCAGTTCTCCCAGTCTACCTTAAGCCGACCAGTTTTTTAACAAACTGTTTGGTGCTGCGTCCGGCTTTGCGGACAGCTACGCCTGCTTTGCTGTCTTTAGTTTCCTGCCAGGCCTGTTGGCGGGCGGCCTTGACGAATTTTCCTCCTTCTTTGTTAATTTTGCTGAGCGGCGCTTTGACTACCTGAGCCGTGATGGCGCCGGCTTTTTTGCCGAGCTTGCCGACAGATGTCGAACTGGAAACTTTGTCCGCAAGTTTCTCTATTTCCATAAACAGCTTAAAGCAGACCATGCAGCAGACTGTTGTCAGGATAAAAGACATAACGTCAAGTTTTTCAACAATCTTGTCTATATCTGCTTTGTTAAGCGGAATTGTTCCGGCGAGCTGCGCCTGCATTTCGCTGTTTCCTGCGACGGCTTGCAAGATCATTTGCAGTGTGAATTGCAGCAGTACGCCGAGCATGACAAAATTGAAAAACACGTTGACAAACAAGTTCCATGCTTTTTTCGTATAGCTGGATGTGAATTTGGAAACGCCGCAGGCGATGGCCATTGGCAGCAGCATGCAGCCTACCGCCAGACGGAACAGAACGTCAAGCAGATAAAAGGCAACCCCGATAAGGATAAACCAGCCGAAAACATATAAAACGGCACCGAAAGGCATCAGAGACCAGTACCAGTCAATAATGCTGTCAGGGAGAAAAGCCAGACATAACAGCATACGGCCGAGGGCAACGACAATATAAACCTGGTCGTTAAATTCCTGAACTTTATTTATGACGGCATTAAATAACGCATTGACATCGCTCGTTCCGCTGAAACTTCCGGCGCCGAGTCCGCCCGGAGCGATTTGCTGGCCGATAGCCATGCCGGCGCCAATGACCGGGCCGATTAAGTTATTGTACAAAAATGCCTGATTGCTCAGCAGCCAGACGACGGCAGCCACTTTGACGCACAAAGGGATAATGCCGGTTTTGTCGTTTGAAAGATAGGCGGAAGAATCCTGCTGTGAAAAAGAAGCTATGTTCTTTAAAGTGTAGACGGCGATATAAATTGAGGCACCTACGGCTACGACTCCCTGAAGCGGAGCCGCAAAAGCATTCCAAGAACCGGTAACCACCTGGGCACATGCTGCCATAACAATCCGGTAAATCCCGCATAACAGGCAATTTGAACCTTGTCCGTCGGTCAGATATTCATTCAATGTCGGGCAGTGGCGCTTAAAAGCTTCGTCGGCCCATGCCGGAGTCGAAAGGACAATTAGAAAAAAAGCCGCCCATACAAGGCAGTTGGCTGCACTTGTATATAAAAGGCGTTTGTTGTCCCTTTGCGGTAGAAAACGTTTAATGGAGGTGAGAAGTTTTATCATTGTCGTCACCTCGTCTCTTAAATAACGGTTTGGTAAAAGGCGTACCCAAAAAAGCGGCAGCCATTGCCAAAGCAATGCAAACGCAGCCCAATGCGGTATAATAGAGCGTTTTTTGCGCAAAAAATCCCATAATATCACTGTAAGCAATGATATAGAGCCCAATAAAAACCACAATCATACCAACAACCGATTTCATCGCTGCCTCGGAACATTCTTTTAAACTGTTTTATTATAACATAAAAAAGTCTAAAATAATATTACAATATTATTAAATTTTTCCGTTATTGATGAATTTCACCGTGCAATTGAGGACTTTTTCATTTTTTAGAGGCTGAAAGTTTGTTCCGTCAATGAAAACGGCATCTTTTTTTCTGTAAAGATTCTCGCGGGCAGGAAAATGGCAGCATGCCGAAATTCGGCTGATTATCTTTGAAATTTTGGAGTCGGAAAAAATTTTGAGCGAATTTAGCCGATTCGGCAGGCTGGGAAGATTTTTCAGCTTTTTTTCCGTCATTTCTTCAAGCATAGGTCCTCCAATCAGCCGAAAAATCCTGAATTTTGACAACAAATCGCATAAAAAGGAGCTTTTAATTACCGGATTGATTTCCACAATGTTGCGGATTCTCATTTTTTCCTGAAAGGTCTGCAGTTCGGGAGGCAAATTCAGCGTTTGCCGTAAAATCAGATTCCCTGCGCCTTTAGTAACGAAAGAAACTTCGGTAATGTCTTCCATATGGTTAAGAAAAAACAGCAGCTGATAGGCGGAAGCCAGTGAACTCCTGAATAAAGACGGATAATTAATCGCAGCAACGGTCGCATTGGTTAAAACCAGCTTGCGCCATAACGGTTTGAAAATGTTTTTGCCGTCAAGATACCCGTGCAGCAAAACAATCAGCTTGCCTTGCTGTTTCGTAATTTCATAACGGTCTATATATTTAATAAAGGCTTTTTGACATTCTTCAAAAGTTCCGCTGGCCCTGCGGATATCCCATGAGTCGAGCAGGCGGTAGGTTTTTGTTCCGCAGTGTCTCTGGATTCGCCACTTCTGGTAAAAAAATACGTCTTCCCAAAAAAAAGCGCCGCCAAATGTAAAAAAATTAAATTTCATTGAAAGTCCTTTAATTAGCTAAAGCTTTAACACTGGCTTGATTCGGAATGGCCGTTACCGTAACGAAAGCGGAGTCGTCACCCTCCATTTGAATGAGAATCTGAACGGCACGCCCGTTTTTAACATAAGTCATCTGGCTGATGCCGGCCCGGACAACGGCAATTTCAACCCAGCCTTTTTTAGGCATTTCCGCGACATAGTAATCAAATACGCGCCCCGCATTAAAATTTACCGTAAAACTGATGCTTCCAATCCAGTTCTCGCCGCTGCCCATTGTTTTCGAGTCTTCCAGTACAAGAAAAGCTTCATCTGGAAACGGTATATCTGGAAAGTTTTGGAAAACCATTGGGATTTCTCTTCCGTCGGATCCGAGCATCGGAGGCGTTGGCTCTTTTGCACAGGCGCACAGCGATAATAACATTAATAAGATATATGCTTTCTTCATTTCTGTTATACTCCTTTTACCAAAACATAACATCACAGAAGTTAACAAATAGAAAATAAGCCGTGTAAAACTCAATGCGCAAAGGCCGCCAATTCGGGGCATATATATAACAGGGATATCATATATGTAGGACTTTATATTGCTAGTTAAGCAGCTTATAATTCAGACAGCACTTAATCAGACAGCTTTTTTGATTTTTTTTACGAAGATAAAAGGGAATATAAGAGGGTATTAGAGGGAGTAGGAATAAGAGCTATATTGCGAGGAGGGGAGCGATATGATA
>ULSR01073316.1_pt1 | contig 13169 bp, 9 predicted proteins | sample 1956861 | NCBI WGS metagenome assembly ULSR01 (sample SAMEA4835713, study PRJEB28245) | human gut metagenome | biome: gut microbiome; material: fecal sample | place: Denmark | collected 2008 | reverse complement strand
TCGTGTCAATGCGGTAGCCGCCCGCAAGCAGCGTTTCGGCGCTCACGTCCAGCCGGGATTCGGCCTCATCCAGCACGGCATCGACGAACCAGCCGTAATCTGTCTGCACCTGCGGCGCGCCGCGGGCGGTCAGCTCCTCCGCCATTGCCGCGTCGTATTCCGCCTGTGTCAGCATATTTTCCGCCAGCATGATGGAGAGAATGTACTCCCGGCGCTCGCGGTTACTCTCCGGCGCGGATTGCAGGCTGTACGCGGATGGCGCTTTGATGGCAGCGGCGAGGGAGGCAGCCTGCGCAGGGGTCAACTCCGCTGCATCAACGCCGAACGTGACTTCTGCCGCCGCCTGCACGCCGTATGCGCCCTGTCCGAAGTAGATGAAATTCAGGTACATGTCCAGAATCTCGTCTTTCGTGTACTGCTTTTCCAATTGCAGCGCGAGGTGAATTTCCTCCAGCTTGCGGGCAATCGTCTTCTGGCTGGACAGGTGGGAGAGCTTAATCAGCTGCTGGGAAATGGTGGATGCACCCTGACTGAACGCGCCGTCGCGGACGTTGGTGAGCATAGCGCCGATGATGCGCGTGATGTCAAAGCCCGGATGCTTGTAGAAGCGCAAATCCTCCGCAGCAAGGAACGCATTTACGACGTGCGCGGGCAGACGCGACGTGTCGATGACCGTGCGGTTCTCCTTGCCGACGAGCGAGGTGACGTAATCGCCGTTCTTATCGTGTATGGCGCCGGTCTGGGCGAGCGACGTGAGGCGGGACGGGTCAAGCGACTGCCAATCCGCCACGGAAAACGCCTGATACGCCCAAACCGCGCCGCCGAGCAGCAGCATCAGCAAAATTGCCCAAATCGCCGGAAGCACCCAATGCCTTTCTTTCTTCATGTCTGCCACGCCTCCCATATTTCTCTTTCCATCCTGCCCCGAAAATGAAAAAAATCTGCATGGAAATATTTTTCATCGCTGAATAGAAAGACGGTTTACGAAAAAAAGCAGATATTTCGTTTTTTTTGTGAAAAAAGACTGGTCAAACGGGTGAAATTGGTCTATAATAAAGCACAGACAGATAGACGCGGCAGATGCCCGTCTGATTGAAGGAGGAAAACTGTGCGGAAACTTCTTGCGATTCTGCAAATCTTCGTGCTGATGGCAGCAATGGCGCTGCCGACAGCTTTCGCCGCCGAAGCGCCGATTATGCTTGCCGGCTTGGAAGCTGCGTCGTCCTCCAGCAGCACGGAAGCGCAGCATGACTGGGACACGAACTTATTCTTCCAAACAATGCAGGAAAAAACCGGGATTGCCTTCTCCTTTACCGAATACGTCAGCCGAGAGGCATGGACGGAGGCGAAAACGGAAATGCTGGCGGGCGAGGTTGCCATGCCGGATATGTTCTTCAAGGCGGAACTGACCCCGCAGGAGACGCTGGCGTTCTATGAAGCGGGCAAGCTGATTGACCTGCGCCCGTATCTGGCGGAGTACGCGCCGCACGTCTGGGCGCTGCTGGAAGCCAATCCGGAATGGATGGAAGCCGTTTCGCTGCCCGATGGCGCGATTGTCGCACTGCCGAGCATCAACGAACTGACGCCGAACAATACCATGTGGATTAACAAGACGTGGCTTGACCGCTTGAAAATGGGCGTGCCGACGACGGCAGAGGAACTGACGGAGGTGCTTCGTCAATTCCGCGACCGCGACATGAACCAGAATGGCAGCCGCAACGACGAAATCCCGCTGTCCTTCGTGAGCATGTGGGACTTGCGCTTCTTGGCGCACGCATTCGGCATCAATGCGGATGATTACTATCTGACGGGGCAGAATGGCAAAATCAGCGAAGTGCTGACGACGGAGGAAAACCGCGCGTTCCTGACGTGGCTGCACGAGCTGTACACTGAGGGGCTGCTGGATTCGCAGGGCTTTATGGCCATGCGGCTGGTGGAGGCGGCAACGTCCTCGTCATCGTCCTCAAACAGCAATGCTACAGCGAAATACGGCGTGTTCTTCGGTGCAACGCCGCAGGACGTGGTCGGCGTGAATCTCGCGTCGGAGTATATCGCGCTTGATCCACTGGTGTACAACGGCCAGCAGGTTTACCGCGATTTCACCGGCGACCTCTACCGCGGCACGTTCGCAATTTCATCCACCTGCGCAGAGCCGGAAAAGCTGCTGCAATGGGTTGACTACCTCTACACGGACGAGGGCTTCCTGGCGGCGCAGGTCGGCAAGGAAGGCGAGGACTACGACTGGAACGACGATGGCACATGGGCGTATGCCCGCACGGCGGAGGAAGTTGTCGCCATGCAGGGCACGAATACCATTTGGACAACCTCGATGCCCTCCTATGCCAGTGCGGAAATTCAAATGAAAATGGATGATGACGCAACGCACGCACTGGCAGCGGAATTGGCGCGCGTCCGGCAATGGGAAAAGCGTGCAATGCCCTTGCTCTACCTGACGCAGGAGCAGATGAACCGTGTCACGGAGCTGCAAAGCGGCATCAGCACCTATGCGGAAACGCGCATGGCGTGGTTCGTCGCGGGTGACGTGGAACTTAATGATGAAACATGGGCAGATTTCTGCGTGCAGGTGAAGGCGCTTGGCATCGACGAGATGGTCAGTATCTGGCAAAGCGCCTATGACAACGCATGGCATCTTGACAAGTAATGCTGTTTCCTGCATTCACCTGCACCATCTGCTCGCGCCTTTTCCCTTCTGGCGTCCGGTCGTTCCACTTAGCGTAGCGCCGCTACGCTGCGTTTCACTCCCGTTAGCCAGAATGAAAAATTCGCTTCGCATCTTGGCGCATTCTCATTTGAAAATAGTATATACATACGCAAACCATTCAAGAAACCATCCATTGAATGAAAGGACGGAACAAACATGAATCAGTACGCCACGATGATCCGCAACCTAAAATCGCCTGAGGTGATGGAACGCCTGATGCACCTGTATGGCCGCCGCGACGGTATGCTGGTGGAGCAGACGGGCCGCTATATTGGTTTGCTCAAACGGCATGAAGAGCTGTTTCACGAGAACCGCGAAGTGCTGATGATCAGCGCCCCCGGCCGCACGGAAATTGGCGGCAACCACACCGACCACAATCGCGGGCGTGTGCTGGCGGCGGCAATCAACCTGGATACGCTGTCTGCGGTTTCCGCGCGCGACGATATGATGGTGGAAATCCACTCCGACGGCTATCCTGCCATCAAGGTGGATTTGGGCAGCCTTGATGTCGTTGAAAAGGAGAAGGGGAAGACCCATGCGCTGGTGCGCGGCGTGGCGGCGCGGATGGCGGAACTGGGCTACAAAATCGGCGGCTTCAACGCGGCGGTGACGTCGAATGTCATGTCCGGCAGCGGCTTGAGCAGCTCGGCGGCGTTCGAGGTGATGACGTGCGCCATTTTTGACGCGCTCTACAATGGCTTCACCATCGACTACAAGACGCGCGCGAAAATCAGCCAGTACGCTGAAAACGTGTATTTCGGCAAGCCCAGCGGTCTGCTTGACCAGATGGCGTCTTCCGCTGGCGGTCTGGTGACGGTGGACTTCAAGCATGATGACCCCGATGTGCGCCCGATGCACTTTGACTTCGCCAAGTACGGTTATTCGCTGGTCGTGGTGGCGACGGGCGGCAATCACGCTGATTTGACGGACGATTACGCGGCGATTCCGGCGGAAATGAAGAAGGTGGCGGCACTGTTCAATGAACCGTACCTGCGCCGTGTGCGCCCGGAGGAGTTCTATCAGGCACTGCCGACCCTGCGCGGCAAGGTGAGTGACCGGGCGCTGCTGCGCGCCATGCACTTCTTTGAAGAGGACGAGCGCGTGGTTCGTCAGGTGGCGGCGCTTGACCGCAACGACCTGTTCGCGTTCCTGTGGGAAATCATCTGTTCCGGTCGGTCGTCGTATATGTATTTGCAAAACGTCTATGCGAACCCGAAGGATCAGAGCCTGTCGCTCGCGCTGGCGATGGCGGAACACATGATGCTGGACAAGGACGGCGCGTGGCGCGTGCACGGCGGCGGATTCGCCGGTACGACGCTGAACTTCGTGCCGGACAAGCTGCTGAGTCAGTTCATCGAGACGATGGAAGGCACGTTCGGGGAGCATTGCTGCAATGTGCTGGACATCCGTCCGGAAGGCGCTGCCGTGCTGCGGCTGGAATAATGAAATAATTTCGGCAAAATCTTGACAAGGACTGCCGCCTGTGCTATCATAACGATGGCGCGGGCGGCAGATTTTGCTGAAACGCGCGAAACAACTGCACAAGCCACTTGGAGCTTCTTCGGGGCAGGGTGAAATTCCCTACTGGCGGTACAGCCCGCGACCCTTCCGCACCGCAATGGGCAGGAAGGCTGAGCCGGTGAGACGAAAGTCAATTCCGGCGCCAACAGTATAGTCTGGATGAGAGAGGAAAGCTGGAAATATGCGCGGAATTTCGGCGAGTATGCCGAAGTTCCGAGATGTTCCGCCCCTGAAAAGCGAACCTGCTTCAGGGGCGTGCATATTTTTAAGGAGGCTTGTCCTATGACAAAGCAGAAAACCCGTTCCAATCTTTCTGTCCAGTACATGACGCGCATCGCCATTCTGGGCGCACTGTCCGCCGTCCTGTTCCCGCTGGAAATCCCGATTGTCGCGTTCTACAAGCTCGACTTCAGTACGCTTCCGGCGCTGCTCGGCGCGTTCTCGATGGGTCCGCTGCCGGGTCTGGCGATTCTGCTGATTAAGGACTTGTCACGTCTGGCGTATTCGTCGAGCATGTATGTTGGGGAGCTGGCGGATTTCATCATGAGCGCGGCGTTCATCCTGCCCGCGTCGCTGATTTACCGCAAGCACAAGACGCGCAAAACCGCGCTGGTCGGCATGGCGGTCGGCACGCTGTGCATGATTGTGGTGTCGGTGCTGGTGAACTGGAAGATGATGATTCCGTTCTACATGACCGCGTTCAACATGGACATGGAAGCGATTATCGGCATGGCGCAGAAGGCACTGCCGTTCGTGGATACGGAATGGAAGGTGCTGCTGTATGTGACGGCGCCGTTCAATCTGCTGAAGGGCTTTGTGCTGAGCCTGCTGACCTTTGTGCTGTATAAGCGGCTGTCGCCGATGCTGCACGTCCGGAAGTAAAGAAAATAAGCACGCGGGCACAGCATGAAAGCGCGCACAACTCAATCGCGAAAAAGGGTCAAGGGAGGAGCTCCCTTGCAGAGTCCAGAGACAGCGTCTCTGGTGGGGTCAAGGGGCAACGCCCCTTGCGCCTCCTTATAATAGGAAGGAACATAACTATGAGAACACATTCTCCCAATGAAACACGCGAACTGGCGAAAAGGCTGGCGAAAGAGCTTCGGAGGGGGGATGTGCTTCTTTTGTGGGGCGATTTGGGCGCGGGCAAGAGCGAGTTCACGCGCGGGCTGGCGCAGGGGCTTGGCGTGACGGCGACCGTCACCAGCCCGTCGTTCACCATCCTCAACGTCTACGACGACGGGCGAATTCCCCTGTACCACTTCGACTGGTATCGGCTGAACAGCGTCGAGGAGCTGTACGAAATGGGCATGGAGGAGTTCCTCGGCGGCGACGGCGTGGCGGTGGTTGAGTGGCCCAGCCAGTGCCCTGAAGCCATCCCGGAAACGCACCTTGCCATCCGCCTGACCCCGGTGGACGAAACGACGCGCGATGTGACCATTACTCCGATGGGCGGATTCCGTGAAATATCCTTGGAGGAAGAACAATGAAGCTGCTTGCTGTGGATACATCCGGGCCGGTGTGCGGCGTGGCGATTTTGACGGAGGACGGCATTCGCCATGAGTGTGCCGTCATGAACCACAAGACGCATTCGGTCAACCTGCTGCCCATGATTGACAACGCCTTTCAGTCCACGGGGCTGACGATTCAGGACATGGATCGCTTGGCTGTCGTGGTCGGGCCGGGGTCGTTCACGGGCGTCCGGCTCGGCGTCAGCACGGTGAAGGGGCTGGCGCACGGCGCGGGGAAGCCCTGCGTCGCGGTCAACGCGCTGGAAGCAATGGCGGCGGGCATCAGCGGATTCAGCGGTGTCGTCTGCCCGATTCAGGATGCGCGCGCTGGGCAGGTGTACGGCGCAGCGTTCTCCGCGGGAGAAAATCGCCCGAATCGGCTGATGGCTGACACGCCGATGAAGGTTGAGGACTATGCGGCGGAAATCAGCCGCTTCGGCGATCGCTTCCTATTCCTTGGCGACGGTATGCCCGTGCATCGGCAGAAGCTGCAAACCCTGCTGGGGGATGCTGCCACGTTCGCGCAGCCGCATCAGGCGTTCCTGCGCCCGGCAGCAGTGGCGTACCTTGCGTCGCTGGAGACGGAAACGGTTGATTACCTGACGCTCATGCCGCTCTACCTGCGCGCCCCGAACGCCGCGCTCAACAAGAAGCTGACGGAGGGTCTCCATGCCTGAAATCACGATTCGTCGGATGACGATGGACGACGTGGACGGCGTGTATGCCGTGGAAATCGGCACGTTTGTCGATGCGTGGAGCCGCGACGCGTTCGTCAGCGACATGAAGAATCCTGTTGCACGCTACCTCGTGGCGGAGCAGGACGGGAAAATCATCGGCTATGCGGGTGCGTGGGTCATCCTCGATGAGAGCCACATCACAAACATCGCTGTGCTGAAGGAACACCGCGGGCAAGGGACGGGAAAACGCCTGACGCACGGGCTGCTGCAATACCTCTCTAACCTCGGTGCGGCATACGCGACGCTGGAAGTCCGCCGCAGCAATGAAATCGCGCAGAACCTCTATAAGTCGCTCGGTTTTGTGCAGCTTGGCGTTCGCAAGCGCTACTACGCTGACAATGGCGAGGACGCGCTCATCATGGTCTGCGACCACATGCCGGTGGCTGACCCGGATTTCACGGAAGCCGAAACGGTATTTGAAGAATAAGCAATGGCGCTCGTCACATGACGGGCGCTTTTTTGAAAGGAGCAGCCTATGGCGACGATTCTGGTGACGCACGGCATCCCATCAGAGGGATTTTCGCTGCTTTCGGGAGAGAAAATCGTGATTCCGAAGCCGCTCATGCAGTTCTCGGCGGACGAACTTGCGGCGCTGATTCCGACGGCGGATGCGGTCGTTGCGTGCGGCGCGCTGCCGGGTGAAATCATCCGCCGGGGGACGAAGCTGCGCATTATCGCGGGCTATGGCGCGGGCTATGACGGCGTGGACGTGCGCGCGGCGGCGGAATGTGGCATACCGGTCACGAACCTGCCCGACACCGTGACGGACAGCACGGCGGAACTCGCCATCGGGCTGATGCTCGCGGTTTCGCGCAGAATTGGGGAAAACAGCCTCCGCGCGCGAGAGGAAGCGCCGGAAAACCTGTTCGGCATGGGCAAAAACATGGGGCGCAGTCTGCGCGGGCAGACGCTGGGTCTCCTCGGCTGTGGGCGCATCGGCAAGCGGACGGCGGAAATCGCGGCGGCGCTCGGAATGCGCTGCATCGGGTACAGCCGGCACGGGGTGAATCATCCGCAGGTGGAAAGCGTGACCCTGCCGGAACTACTGGCGCAGTCTGACGTGCTGTCTCTGCACTGCCCGCTGACGCAGGAGACGCGCCGACTGCTTGACCGTTCTGCGCTGGCGCGGATGAAGCAGGGGAGCATCCTCATCAACACGGCGCGCGGGGCGATTGTGGATTGTGACGCACTGGCGGATGCGCTGGAATCGGGGCATCTGCGCGGCGCAGGGCTGGACGTGTACCCGGATGAACCGCACATTCCGCCGCAGCTGATTATGCTGCCGCAGGTTGTGCTGACCCCGCACATCGGCACGAACACGCAGGAGACAAGGCTGCGGATGGCGGAGGGGTGCGCACGGCAGATTGCGGATGCGCTGGCGGGAAAACGGCCGGAGCATGTGGTGAATGGGATAGAATAATGCCAAAATTAAAACAGCAGCAGGGGCGACAAGCGTCTCTGCTGCTGTTTTTGTGAAGTCAAAATGGCGTGTTCAGGCGATAGCACGTTATTTCGTCCACGCGTCAAACTCTTCATCCGTCGCAAGCACGGTGTGTGTGCCGCCGACGGAATGCTCCGTTCCTTTGGCGTAATCAATGCCACTGGTGGCGTAGTTGTAGGTCAGCGCAACGCGGTGCTTTTCCACCACGGGATTGGGGTGGGGAATGGCGGACAGCAGGCTCTTGGTGTACGGATGAACCGGATGGGAGAAAATCTCCTCCTTGCGGCTGGCGAGAACATACTCCTGCTCCTTCATCTTCAGCATTTCTGCGCGGGCGATTTTGCTCATGCCAATCCACTCGGTCAGCAGCAGCGTTACAATCACCAGACCGATGCCTTTGGGCATAAAAATCGCCAGCACGGACACAATCACAAGCCGCGGGATACTGTTGGCGATTTCGACGAAGCGCTGCATGATGCTGTCTACACGTCCGCCGAAGTAACCGGATAGCAGCCCGTAGCTCATGCCAATGAGCATATCAATGATGATGGTGACGAAGGCAATCATCAGCGATACGCGCGCGCCGTACCACGTCCGTGTCCAGAGGTCGCGGCCGAGGTCGTCCGTGCCGAAGAGAAACGTTTTATCGGCATAAATGTCGTCGTAAGGTTCGCCCGTCACCATCTCGTGGATGGCAGGTACACGCGGACTGATGCCGACGGCGGCCTTCTTGCGTCCCTTGGCATTGAGCGCCGTGACGATTTCGTCATACGCATATCCGCTGAAAAACGGCGCGACGAACGCCAGAAAAATCATCAGCAGTACCAGAATCAGTCCAATCATGGCGCGCTTGTTGCGGACGAAGTGCGTTGCGACACCCTTCCAGTAGCCTTGGGAAGCATAGTTGGTGTCGGTCGCAATGTCTGCCTGCTCCAACTGCACAAAATCCCCGGCGACAGGGACGTATTCCGCTGCCTGCACCGGCGGGCAGGTTTCTAACTGTTTCATTCGTTTGTTCCCAGATGCAAGAGGCAGAGCGGTCTGCCTGAAGAGAACCGCTCTGCCTGAAGATTTCGATACGATTTTAGATTGGCTCAGCCTCTTCTAAAAGCGCACACGACTGATTACTTGATGACGGCACTCTTATACACGCGGTTCAGCGCGACAGGATGGAAATCAATCCCCTCAACGCCCTCAGTATCATCATTTCAAGAAAAAGTAAAGGGGCGATGAACGAAAAAACATGAAATGTGCAAAGTGGAATGCACAGAGGGAAAATAAGAACAAGAGAAAAACAGAGGAATGTCCCAAATGGTGCGGAGAAAAGCAAACGCCGAAAAGTTTGAGAAGCCGTTTGAATACCATATACCTGAATCGGCAGTGAAAACATCTGGTATCACATGGTTTCTAAATGCTTGACTTTTCTTGCTGCCTATGTTATCTTCCTATTGTAGCGTTTGCTTTTTCTGCAGCCCCCTTGCATCTCCGCAAAGGGACGGTTATGCCACACTCCCCACCACCGTTAGGAGGTATCACAATGGATGACATTCTGTTTACCTGTGCAGGAACGAGCGACCCTGTTCGCGGCAATCGCGACGGCGGCATTCTGCATATCATGCGCTATTATCACCCGAAGCGAGTATATCTCTTCCTCAGCCAGCAAATCGCCGACTTGGAAGCACAAGATCACCGCTTTGAAAAGACTTTCCAGCACATGCAGGAAGTCTGTGCGGCGCAAGGCATCGTTTATCAGCCCAGTCTTTTTATGCATAATAGCCAGCTGTGTGACGCCTCCAAGATAGACCTCGTCGAAAAGCCGCTGCTGGAGTATTTCACCTCTGTTGCCGCAGAAAATCCGAATTGCCGCATTCTGCTGAACCTGAGTTCTGGCACGCCTCAAATGAAAACGCTGATGCAGTTCCTTGCGGTTGATTCTCCTTACCATGTGTTAGGGGTTCAGGTTGATGGCCCGCAGCAAAACAAAAAAGATCAGTCGCGCACGGACAACGAAACATATAACGTTGACTACGAATTGGCAACAAACTTTGATGATGAGCCGGATTGTCTGCCGGAAGGCGAACGGCGCAACAGAACGTCTGAGCCGGAAATGTTTGCCATCAAACATCAGCGCCATCGCCATCAGCTGCTGAAACTGCTGGAACGGCAGGACTATGACGCCATGCTGGACATGTCGCAGAATTTACCCAAACAGCTGCAAACGCTGCTCCAGCATTTGAACGCAAGAAACAACTTGCAAAGCGAGGAAGCCTACAAGCTGTCAAAGGAGCTGACGGATTTAGGCTTTCCGCTGTATCCAGCGATGAAAAGTGATTCGCATTACCGCGATTTAAGCGAGTACTACCTGCTGCTGCGCAATCTGCAAAAACTGGGGCGGTATTCGGAATTTGTGCTGCGGCTGAATCCGTTTTTGACGGAGCTGCTATATACCCTGCTTATGCAGACGGAATTTGCTGGCTATCTGAAAAAGAGCAACGGTCGAATTGATGTCGCGACGGATGTGCTGAACAGCAAGCAACCGGAACTGATGAAAAGGCTTCAAGCCGAAGCGCAGAGAACGCTGCTTGATTACAAAAATTTTAGCATCTTTCTTGGCATTTCTATGCTGCTTGTCACAGATACACTCTCCGACGCGCATCGGAATTTCCTTCGTGCCTGCAATGCGCTCAACACAGCGCAGCGCAACACAGCCGCGCATCAGCTTCATGCTGTGCTGGAAGAGGACATCAAGCACGATTGCTTCTTCGGCATCAAGCACTATGGTTCTGCTGAAATTGTGCAGAAATTAGGCGAACTGCTGGCACAAGCATACCCGGATGTGTGCGACAAGTCGCTTTTCAGGATTTACGACCGCTGCAACGACTACATCAAGGCGCATTTGCAGCTGGGCGCTGCGAACCTCTAATTTTTGTGCGCCAAATCGGCAGCTTTTTCAGAGGTTCACACCGCTTTAGGGATTGTTTTGACCAGTTTTGGGTGTTGTTTTGTCGAACTTTCGCTTGACTTTTTCTGCTGTTTGTGCTATTCTTCCATTATCAGCATAGCTTCTTTTGTGGGGTTTTGCTGATGCAGCTTAGCCCCGCGAGGGGACGGTTACGTACACGGTTTTAATGCAGAGACGGGCAGTCTTTGATGCAGCTTAGCCCCGCGAGGGGACGGTTACCGCGCTGTTTTTCTGTCGGTGCGGCTGCCCTCTCACGATGCAGCTTAGCCCCGCGAGGGGACGGTTACGCAATGACTACGGATCTGCAAAGCAACGCCCTCTCGATGCAGCTTAGCCCCGCGAGGGGACGGTTACGCGGCGGGTCAGGCTTCCTTGCGCGGGTAGAGGATGCAGCTTAGCCCCGCGAGGGGACGGTTACATGATGTGGTACAATCAACTTGTCACCTGTTTCGATGCAGCTTAGCCCCGCGAGGGGACGGTTACGATAGCTGCCGTTCATGAAAATAACAAGCGGCAAAAGATGTAGCTTAGCCCCGCGAGGGGACGGTTACATGATTTTGAACGCGAGTTGTACGGCTCTTTTAATGATGCAGCTTATCCCCGCGAGGGGACGGTTACCGTCTCCGGCGGATGCGCCTCGAACAGCCCGCCGGATGCAGCTTAGCCCCGCGAGGGGACGGTTACAACTCAAATTTGGGGTTGTCGTACAGCTTTTTCGATGCAGCTTATCCCCGCGAGGGGACGGTTACCGTGATCTCTGCGTAGGGATATTTCAAAGCCAGCCGATGCAGCTTATCCCCGCGAGGGGACGGTTACTATGTGATGACTCCACACCTCACCGTCACCGCGCTGATACAGCTCATCCCCGCGAGGGGACGGTTACCGAGCGGGATGCGTGACGGTATTGCGGATGTGAGATGCAGCTTAGCCCCGCGAGGGGACGGTTACTCACACAGAGCCCGCTGTTCTCCAAAGGATCAACGATGCAGCTTAGCCCCGCGAGGGGACGGTTACAAGACCTGTCTTGATTACGTTCTCTAATCAGATGGGATGCAGCTTATCCCCGCGAGGGGACGGTTACGCGAGTCTACCGGACACTTTTTCCGCGTATTCCCTGATGCAGCTTATCCCCGCGAGGGGACGGTTACGCAATATCGCACGCCTCACCATGCCACTCAACAGATGCAGCTTATCCCCGCGAGGGGACGGTTACCAGAATTCGCGGGTATCATGCCCTTCCATCGGAGATGCAGCTTATCCCCGCGAGGGGACGGTTACTGAATTTGTAGCTTCTTGAGTTCGGCCTCTGTCTGATGCAGCTTATCCCCGCGAGGGGACGGTTACTATGTGATGACTCCACACCTCACCGTCACCGCGCTGATACAGCTCATCCCCGCGAGGGGACACCCTCCCTTGTCCACTTGTTCTTTCTGGCATTTTTCGTCTATTTCTTGACATTTCGGACGAATTGTGCTATTCTTAGTGGTGAACTTTTCCTTCTTGTTAACGGAGGTGGTTTTTTGAACGAATTAACTTTACAGGCAACCTTCGCCGGTCTGCTGCATGACATCGGCAAACTTGTCTGGCGCGCTGGACTGGGGAAACGCACGCACGCGTTCGCAGGCGCGGAATACTTGAAAGCACATTTTGCCGATCCCAACGCGCAGAATTTCCTCGCCTGCGTGCAGTATCATCACGAGAAGGAACTGCGTGCGGCTTCCTTGCCGGCGAATCATCCCGCCTATATCACCTGTGCAGCCGACTCGATTGCTGCCTCCATCGACCGCCGCGGCATCGAATCGGGCAATCAGGATTATGATGCTTCACAGCCGCTGCTGTCCATTTTCTCGCATCTTAATGGCGAACATCCCAAACAGTTTGTCGCTCCTATTCAGCCAAGCGGCAGCGTTCCGTTCCCCGTTTCCGCCGCATCCGCCGCGAAAAGCGACTATGAGCAGCTCCTCCACCATTTTGAGCAGGGTTTATCGCACATCGGCTATGGCGCGGAATGGCTGAATGCGCTGCTTGCCTTGCTGGAAGAATGCACGTCCACCGTGCCTGCCAGCACCTATCGCGCACAAAGCGAGGATGTTTCGCTGTATGACCATCTGAAAGTTACCGCTGCCGTCAGCGCCTGCATCAGCGAATATCTGCTGGCACAGGGGATTGACAATTGGCGGGACTATTTGCAGTCTCCCACCTCTGATTTCCGCAAAACCAACGTTTTTCTTTTGTACACCGCTGATATTTCCGGTATTCAGAAGTTCATTTACACCGT
>ULSR01031147.1_pt1 | contig 13304 bp, 10 predicted proteins | sample 1956861 | NCBI WGS metagenome assembly ULSR01 (sample SAMEA4835713, study PRJEB28245) | human gut metagenome | biome: gut microbiome; material: fecal sample | place: Denmark | collected 2008 | reverse complement strand
TCAGCCGTTTTCTCACCCAATATTTACCACCGGTTTCTTCAGCTTCCACTTCGCGATGAAACTCATACCTTTGAGGGTCAAAACAAAAATGACCCTTCCGAGAAAGTGACAGATGGTAACTACCAAACTTAAAAGAGCCGTATCGCACTCTGTTTCGAGTAATGATACGACTCTTTCTCTTGCTTTTCAGGATGCCCAAGTTGCAGGTTCAAAGTTCTTCTTTGGTTTAACTTAGTTTTGACACCCTCATTAGGCAGCAGCAGGGGACTTTCCCAATGACGTTTATATAACCTCAAAGTTTCCCTCCAAACGGATATCCACCGATGAAGCTCCAACCATAACTTTGAAACTTCCCGGCTCTACACAGAAGTTCATATTCTTATCCCACAGCCCTAAATCCTGCGGACGAAGTTTAAAACGAACGATTTTTTCCTCTCCTGGTTCCAAAGAGATACGTTCAAAGCCCCTCAGCACTTTCGTGTAGGTAGTGACACTGCTCACTTCGTCACGCAAATAAAGTTGTACCACTTCATCTCCTTTTACCTTGCCCGCATTCTTCACTTTGCAACTTATATTCACTTCGCCCTGTACCCCCTGTTCCTTAGGAGTTATTTGCAAATCACTATACACAAAAGAAGTATAGCTCAGACCATATCCGAAAGGATAAAGTGCACCATAAACCGAAGTGCTTGCCGGAACATCCGAGCCTGGTTTGAAAGGAAAGGCAAAGGGTATTTGTCCTACTGATTTCGGGAAAGTCACAGCCAGCCTTCCACCCGGATTATAGTCTCCAAACAGAGCCTCAGCCACTACCTGTCCGCAAAATTCGCCGGGAAACCAGGCGTGTAATATCGCCGGAACAGCCGCCGCCGCATAATTAATGGTTGCCGCGCGACCGTCAAGTAACACCAGCACTACCGGTGTGCCTGTGCCCATCACAGCTTTCAGCAACTCCTCCTGACGGCCAGGCAGTTCCAAGCTGGTACGCGAGCGGTCTTCCCTTACCGTCAGTTCATTACCGCCCAGCACCATAATGGCAACTTCTGCATTTTGCGCGGCAGCAACCGCCTCATCCATCAGCCTGCTTTCTTCTTCCGTCTTCGGGAAATCAAGGATTTCACTTTCCGGGAAATGCGGGTCTACAATGTCACACCCTTTCCGATAAACCACCTCTGCATCGGGAAGCATTTCCTTTATTCCCTGAAAAACAGTCTTTATCGGTGCATTGGTGGGTCCGTAACGGCAGATGAGCTGCTTTTTCTCTTCGGCATTCGGACCGATAACGGCCACTTTCCGAATCGACTTGGACAAGGGCAGCATCTCTTTCTCATTCTTAAGCAGAACCAATGACTGACGGGCTGCATCAAGTGCCACCGCCTGATGCTCTTTGCTATGTACAATCTTCTCGGCCAGTTTTCCATCACCGCGATACGGATGGTCGAACAGCCCCAACCAAAACTTTACACGAAGAATTTCCGCCACACGCTTGTCCACCGTATCAAAGGAAATCTTTCCATCGGCAATAGCTTTACGCAAAGGAATTACAAACTCATCGGGAGCGGTAAAATTAGTACGCACATTCAGACCGGCATTGACACACTGCGCAATACCGTCTTCGTATGTATCAGCCACCTTATGCTTGCCTGCAACAAACTCCACTGCCTCACTGTCAGAAACCACATAGCCCTTGAATCCCCATTCCTGACGTAAAATTTCGGTCAGGAAATGATAACTTCCACTAATCGGCTCACCGTCATAATCATTATAAGAGCTCATCACACCCAGAGCACCCGCATCCTGAAAAGCCACCCGGAAAGGCTCCAGATAAAGCGTTCTCATTTCGCGCGGCGCCACATGGGGATCGGTACGTGTCTGCCCGTCACGTCCGCCCACAGGAATACTGTAAACGGCAAAATGCTTGGGAGTGGCAACCAAATTATGCTTTTGAAGGGTAGTTACCATTTGTTTACCCAGTTGTCCCACCAGATAGGGATCTTCACCATACGTTTCCACACAGCGTCCCCAGCGGGGGTCTTGCGAAATATCCAAAATGGGAGAATAGATATTGGTATACCCCAAAGCATCGGCTTCCAGCGCCTCCACTTCGGCAATACGCGCAATCAGTTCTTTATTCCAAGTAGCACCTTGTCCACACTGGGCCGGGAAATAAGTGGCACGGTCGTGGCACAGTCCGCGTATCCCTTCATTCGTAAAATCAACCGGAATGCCCAGACGGGTCTCTTCAATGAACCAACGCTGGATGGTATGCTTTGTATCTACATGCTTGGTATAAGGAAAAGCATACTCTGAACGGAACTTGCCAAGACCGTTATGCTCTTCATCAATATTTCCAATACCGTCTTTCCATATTTCGTTTTTCCAACTTTCTTGAGGCAATGCGTCTTTCAGAATGCGTCCCGAACCATAAAGTGTAGCCATCTGGCAAGTTTTCTCATCAAGGGTCATCTGACTCAACAAGTCCTGCACACGAGCTTCCAATGGAGCTTTGGGATTTTCATAAATATCCATCACTCCATTCTTATTAAAGTCAATCCAGCCTTTATGATAAATACTTTTTTGAGGAGATGCCGCACTCATCTGAGAGTGAGTACATAAAGCCAACAAGCCTAATAATGCAATTTGGTTTTTCATACGTAAATATTTTTTCATTATTCGATATGCGTGTCTTACTTTCTGCAACAAATCACTTGTTTGCTCCCAACCATGTCCATTTATGCCAAATGCCTTCCAGCGGTCCTTGTTTGTGACTCTTCAACCACCATTTACAGAAATAAACTTGCAAGAAGAAGAGTACAAACCCGATAATCAGACTAAGCGTATAGCCACAATAAGGAGCGAGATACAATCCGAATGGGAAATAAATGATAGCTCCGGCAATGGATTGCCCAATGTAATTACTCAAACTCATTTTTCCATAAAAGCGAAGATTGGACACAAACTTCTTGAAACCTTCCTTTTGATAAAGCAACACAAAAGATGCAACCAGCACTACCGTGAATGCAAACTTCTGCCACATATCGAAAGCCGTTCCTACTGTTCCCTGAACAAGCGGACTGCCACTTGCCATCACCAATTCTTTCAACTGAAACAACGGAGCAAATGCGATGGCAGAGATAATGAGTGCCTTCACCCAAAAACGTGTATTGGCTTCGGAAGAAACAAAAAGCTGCTTACGGCCGATATACAGTCCCATCAGAAACAAGCCGGCAGTCTGCCAAAAGCGACCGGCCCCCAATGCCCAATACAAGCTGGCTTTCTGTCCCAAAGTGATATTCCCCCATATAAACTCTCCAAAGTTTCCTTCTTTCGTATAAGCTGCCACTTCCTGATACATCGGTCCTACTCCCAAATCGGGCAACGTATGCGAAGGGTCGAACAGACTGACTATATAATGATACCACTCTACGGGTTGCAAAAGGAACAGGATAGCCGTAAGCAAAATGGCACAATCACTCCACTTGCGCACCACAAACAATACGACACCCACTACAACAAACAGCAACAGGACATCTCCTGCCGGAAAAAAAGCAGCATTAACAGTAGCAAAAACGGCTAATAAGACTAGACGCCAAAGGAAGCGATAGCCAAAATCCTTCCCTTTCCGTTGCTGGTTGGCCGACTGAATATAGAATGTAAACCCGAACAGCAAAGCAAAAATAGCATAAGCTTTTCCGGCAAACAAAGAAAAAGTAATGTTAAAGACTCCGTCATTCAGAATATTCAACCATCCGGGGTCTCCTGTAGGATAAACCGGAAAGATAAAATGTTCCAAATTATGTACTAGAAGAATTGCCATCACAGCAAATCCCCTCAAAGCATCTACCACCTCAATACGCGGCAGTTTTTCTGATAATTGTTTTTCCATGAAATAGTTATTGTTATTTATTTAAAATTCGTTTTACCAAGCGGTTGGCCGGTTTCTCAAAATAATAATAAGAAAGCAGGCTCAATGCGATAGTAACTGCAAAGATAAGCGGGATACTGATATACAGGCTGATGTGCCAATCGTATGTTTGCGCCAATTCCACATAAGCCAGTATAACCCACAAATGAATCAGATAAAAGCTGTAACTGATATCACCGCCGACAACCAGATATTTATTGGATAGAATGCGGGAAAGGAACCCTTTCTGCAAAGAGAATATCAACAGAACCAACGAAATCGGAATCCAATAATAACAGGAATAACGGTATACCTTGGGGACCAAGTCCTCCGAAACCATATAAAACAGCAGGAAGATACATACCGCCCCAACTTCGAGCAATGAAGCTGTAGAAAAAGACAACTGTTTGGAACGGCACCACCCATAAGCCCGATAAAGCAACATACCCACCAGAAAATCAGGGAATCGGGCCAGTGGATTCACATACCAATAACCACGGATATTCGCCTCATCCGTCAGTGACATCAGCGTAGGAACCACCACGGCACAAACTAACAAGACTCCCACCAACCGCTGCTTTTTATAAAATAACAGGGCCAAAAACGGAAACAAGAGATAAAACAACTGTTCGCATCCCAAACTCCACGAAGGACTACCGAAATAAAAAAAGTAATCCATCCGGGGAACAAAAGGATGCAAAAGGAACAGCGCAGGAATAAAATGCCTCAATCCTTCCCCCCAACCCATCGGATGCAACAGATTACCTATCACGGCCACTCCCAATAAGGTCGCTATATGCAATGGATAGATACGGGCAATTCGTGCCACCCAAAACTGACGTTTCGACACTTTCCGCTCCACCAGCTTCTGCTGATAATTATAAGCGATAATAAAGCCGCTCAATATAAAGAAGAAACTCACGCCCACAAACCCCTCTTTATAGAAATGAGTTGAAAAGATGGAATCAACGACATAACAATGCGCCCCGAAAACCATCAGCGCAAAAAAGAGCCGTAAGGAAGTTAATGTATTAATCATAGTAGCATTCTTTTCTCACATGTAAGCGTGCAAATATAGTGAATTTATATGGGTTATCTCTATTTACGCTAATTGTTTCGTTGCAGAATTACGAGACTAAGTCTGTTTATGGCATGTCTATGCCTTTCTATCACAGCACAGAATCTGACACAAACCATCAGAGGCATAGTGACCGACAAGGCATCCGCCACCCCTATCGCCTATACCACCATCCAGGTAGAAGATACCTCCACAAAGGAACTGTTACAGACAATCGGGATATCTTTTTCGAAGAATTTGTGACAAGGAAACGAAAAAAGAATCCATAAACACAAAATAACGCTTAACAGATTCTTAACTAACGTTCAGAATGACAGACTATAGACAATATCATCAGCGTTCTGACAGCCCTTACCAAAAACTGGATATTAAAAAGAGGGACTTGAATTCACTCTCTTCGACAAAGTCCAGTGAATGGGAGTTTACAAACATATCTATCTCAAACTGAATAAAGAAAAGGAGTAAAACCCGGCAGTATGTAAAATTTAACAATTTACTTAAACACCAAAACTATTATTTTCCTACATTTGTTATCAGTGAAACTTTAAATACGAAAGAACATGAAAGCAAATCCTGTATTTAGTTTGTACATCCCTACCAAACTGATATTCGGTTGTGGGGAAATCAATAAGTTATCAAGTGAAAAATTACCGGGTAAGAAAGCATTGGTTGTTATTTCTGCGGGCACTTCCATGCGAAAATATGGATATCTGCAAAAAGTACTCGCCCAACTGAGATTGAATCATGTAGAGACGGTAGTTTACGATAAAATACTTCCCAACCCAATCAAAGAACATGTAATGGAAGCAGCTGCCATCTGTCGCGAAGAAAGATGTGACTTTGTGGTCGGACTGGGAGGAGGAAGTTCTATTGACTCCGCCAAGAGTATCGCTGTAATGGCATGCAATGACGGTGATTATTGGGATTACGTTTCAGGAGGGACAGGTAAAGGACGCCCCATCAGCAAGGCTCTACCTATTATAGCCATTCCCACAACAGCGGGCACGGGCACCGAAATGGATCCGTGGACAGTAATCACCCATGAAACAGCACAAGAGAAAATAGGTTTCGGTTCTCCCCTCACCTATCCTACCCTTTCCATTGTAGACCCTGAATTAATGGTATCCATCCCACCCAAGCTTACTGCCTTTCAAGGGTTTGATGCTTTTTTCCACGCTGCCGAAGGTTTCATTGCCAACTGTGCGACTCCTATCAGTGACCTATATGCATTGGAAGCTATCCGCTTATTATACAAATACTTGCCGGTAGCCGTAGCCGACGGCCAAAACCTGAAAGCACGCGCCAAGGTTGCCTGGGCAAGCACACTGGCCGGAATGGTAGAATCCACCTCCAGCTGCACTTCCGAACATTCGCTGGAACATGCCATGAGTGCCTACTATCCGCAACTTCCTCACGGAGCCGGACTGATAGCACTTTCTGAAGCCTACTTTGAAACTTTCCGCCACGACTGCACCAAACGTTACATGAAGATGGCCGAAGTGATGACCGAAAAGAAGAGTAATCGTGCATCCGATTTCATCGACGCACTGATAACAATGCAAAAAGAATGTGGCGTGAACCACTTAAAATTAAGTGAGTATGGCATCCGGCCCGATGATTTCCCTAGAATATTGCAGAACGCACGCGACACGATGGGAGGCTTGTTCACACTTGATCCGCGTCCCATAACCGACGATGAGATACTGGAAATATTAGAAAAGTCTTATAGATAATATATAAGAAGAGGTCGAAACCCTCATAAGCTAAAAGTCACCCTCGCCACAGGTAGTTGTAGCGAGGGTGATTTCGATAAAAGGAGAGTTTTGACACATTTACTTCTTCCATTATATTTATATTCTTCTACATTCTCCAGGTTCAAGGAACCTCATATATAGACCACACGCGCCTACCTCTCTCCCTCTCTTTATCTCCCAATTTCCCATTATCCAGAGGAAGCTCATGCCACGACATTTTAATCATTTACTAAGTTCTTTTAGAACTCTGCAATAATTTGTATTTAGGTTTACGCTGCAAATATATTATATTATTTATTAATGCAAGCATATTTAAGAAATTATTTTTAATATATACCCAATATTTTATCAATATTGAGCACATATCATCTCTAAATCTTATATAAATAATCTTATTCGGCTGTAGATAGATAAAATATTATCCACCGATATTCGCATAATTAGGTAGAATTATGGTAGATACAAAAGCCATATTACACCTATATATATACTCCATCAAATGGTATACAGGTCTTGTGGCAATGTTGCAGAGTTCTAAAAGAACTTAATTAGAAAATAATTTCTTGCTATAATAAACACTAATAAAAAAAATCACAGCTATGTTAAAAAGGCTAAAGTCAGTCAGTACGTTGCTGTTCTTAATGGGCGTCTCTACAGGAACAGCTTACGCGGTTGCCGAACCCGGTATAACCGACGTGAAAATCACACAACAAAATGGCTCTTGTACCGGTATTGTGAAAGACACCACAGGTGAAACCGTTATTGGTGCATCTGTAGTAGTAAAAGGTACAACGAACGGAACAATCACCGGCATTGATGGTGACTTCTCTCTGAGTAACGTGAAGAAAGGAGATATCATCCAGATTTCTTTCGTTGGATATAAAACGGTAGAAGTAAAATGGAATGGCCAGCCCCTAAACGTTACATTAAAAGACGATACAGAAATGCTGGGAGAGGTTGTGGTTACCGGTTATGGTGGTCAACAATTGCGCACCAAAGTAACGAACTCAATTTCTAAAGTAAAACAGGAAAGTTTGAACGTAGGTATGCACTCCAATCCTGCACAAGCATTGTCTGGTGCCGTAGCCGGCTTGAAGGTTATCCAGTCATCAGGTAGTCCCGGTGCAACTCCTACCATTATTTTGCGTGGTGGTACCAACTTGGATGGAACCGGTTCTCCACTTGTTATAGTAGACGGACAGCTCAGAGACTCTATGAGTGACATCAACCCTGAAGACATTGAGTCTATGGATGTATTAAAGGATGCCGGTGCTACTGCACTTTACGGTGCACGTGCCAGTAACGGTGTAATCCTTATTACCACCAAAAGAGGTAAAGCTGGTTTCCGCGAAATTAATTTCAAGGCCAAATTAGGTTTGAGCTATGCACGCACTCCCTATGAATTTTTGGAAGCAGGCGAATATATTAAAGCGATGCGTAAAGCACACTGGGATGCCGGACACTTATTCCAAGACAAAGAAGGAAAGACTAAAACTTACTGGACAGGTTATGAAAACTACCTGAATGGTAAGCAACCTTTCGGTACCGGAAACAATCTGGATCAGGATATTTACAGTACTCAGTTCTTAAACGAGGACAACAAATATCTGTTAGGTAGAGGATGGCAGACAGTGACAGACCCTATTACCGGCAAAGAAATTTTATACAAGAATACAGATGTAGATAAATATAACCTGAATGATCCCGCATTCTCACAGGACTACAACATCAATATGTCCGGTGGTAATGACCGTGGTACCTACTACGCCGGTTTGGGATACAACCGTCAGGAAGGTGTTCCCGTTAATACATTCTACGAACGCTATTCATTCATTACCAATGCCAGTTATAAAATCGCAGACTGGCTTACTTCCACTTCGTCACTGAACTATAACCGTGCCAACTGGAAGAACATGCCCGGTTCCAATGGTTCAGAGTTAAACTATTTCGGACGAGTACGCTCACTTCCTCCTACAGTTCTTTTCGAGGATGAAGAAGGCAACATGAAACTAGGTCCGGGTACCGCCGACGGTAATCAAATGTATCAACCCGACCAATGGTGGAATGATAATCAGAGCGATAAGTTCACAATGAGCCAATCCTTCAAGATTGATTTCCTAAAAAATCTGTCATTAACAGCCAACATGAACTGGTATTACTCTGAAACATATCAGGAAAGCTTCACAAAGGATTATGAAAATACTCCCGGAAACTTTGTGCGCACAAGATCGGCTACAGCTTATTATGACCGCGATTTCCGCCAAACTTACAATGCTGTGTTGAACTATAACGAAACCTTCTTCCGCGACCATCATGTAGAAGTGATGTTGGGTATGGAATACTACAACAAGTACAAACGCGGATTTGAGGCAAAAGGTCAAGGCGCACCTACCGATGACCTTCCTGACCTGTCACTGACCGATAAGGGCGAAGGCAAGCGTACTATCAATTCATGGCACGAAAAGCAACGTATCCTGTCATTCTTCGGACGCTTAAATTATGATTTTAAGGACAAATACCTATTGTCATTCGTCTTCCGCCGCGATGGTTACTCTTCTCTGTTGGGCGACAACCGTTGGGGATTCTTCCCCGGAGTATCTGCCGGATGGATTTTCGGACGTGAAGACTTCATTAAAGACGCTATTCCCGTAATGTCATTCGGTAAATTGCGTGCCAGCTACGGTATCAACGGTAATGCATCAGGTATTGGTGCCTATACCCTGCAGGGAAGCTACGGTTCAAGCAATAGCAGCGGTTCATTCAACTATAACGGAAATACGTCTTATCTGATTACAGAACTTCCCAACCCGAACCTGAGATGGGAAAAGACTGCCACCTTTGAAGTAGGTGCGGACATGAGTTTCTTTGCCAACCGACTGAACACTAACCTGACATACTACAACCGACTGACATCGGACAAATATGCAGCGCTAAGCTTCCCCACCTCTACCGGTTTCTCATCCGTAACAAACAACAACGGTGAGTTCCGTAACCAAGGTATTGAAATAGAACTTTCAGGAAAAATTATCGACAACAAGGACTGGACATGGAGTGCATCGGGAAATATCGCATTCAATAAGAATAAAATCGTTTCGTTACCGGACAATGGCATGGAAAGAAACCGTATCAATGCATTCCAAGTATATACCGGAAACGGAGATGAGAAAAAATGGGTAGGCGGACAGCAAGAAGGTCAGGAACCGGGTATGCTTTATTTATACCAAGCGGATGGCATTTACCGTTCATACGATGAAATCCCGGGTAACTTGGTAAGAAAATATGGTTCCAGAACCTACTATGGCCCTGAAGCATGGAACAAACTAACAGCTGACCAACAGAATGCTACCACAAACTTCCCCATCCAACCGGGTGACACGAAGTTCCATGACGTGAATAAAGACGGCGTAATCGATGAATTCGATAAAGTAAAAGTAGGAGCTACCTCTCCACGCTGGACCGGCGGTTTCAACACTACCCTCAGATGGAAAAACTTCCAACTATACGGACGCTTTGACTATGCCCTAGGCTTCTGGTTGTATGAAAACAGTGGATCACAAAGTACCACTCCATGGTTCATGGGATGTTACCAAGGAACCTACAATACCCCCACAATGTACTATGACACTTGGTCAGAAAGCAATCCGAACGCCAAATACCCGCGTTACCTGTTTGCCGACCAAAACGGAAAGAACAACTACATCGCATCTACCATGTTTGCATACAGAGGTGACTACCTGGCTATCCGCGAAATCTCACTGAGCTATTCATTGCCTGAGTCTGTAGCCAAAATGTTGAAGATGCAACGCGCCGAAGTCTCTATTACAGGACAGAACCTGGGTTACATCACCGGTGCGAAAAACGTAGGTTCTCCCGAAGCCAACCCGAAAGACAACGGTGCAGTCGGACAAGGCTATTCATTGCCGCGTACCATTTTGTTTGGGGTTAACTTAACATTCTAATCTAATAAATAAAAAAGACTACAATTATGAGAAATAAAATATTAAAATTAGCATTTCGCTTCAGTGCATTCGCTTTTGCTGTCGGCATGACAGGTTGCGATGCTTTGGACTTGGCTCCCATTGACACTTACGGAAGCGGTAACTTCTGGACAAGAAAAGAACATGTGATTGCTTATATGGACGGAATACACAAAAACTTCCGTGACCAAATATTCCAGCAGCAATATGTATTGGGCGAAGCACGTGGTGGAACCAGCATTCCTGATGTAGCCGTAGACGGAACTTCAGTTTCTTATCAAGGTATCGTAAATCAGGCCCTGAATGCCGAATCTCCGGGAATCACAAACTTCGGTAACATATATGGATGCATTGCCAATATAAATATCATGTTGCAGAAGACACTGGAAGCCGATTATATGACCGAAGAAGAAAAAGCCTATTATCTGGGACAAGCTTACGGCCTGCGCGCTTTCTATTACTTCGGACTGTATCGCACTTATGGTACTTTGCCTCTGCGCTTAGATCCGAACCCGGTAGTAAACGGTGATTTCAACCCGAACAACCTTTATATGAAGCGTTCTGCCGGTTCTGAAGTCATGAAACAAATCAAAGCAGACTTAAAAGCTTCACTTGACCACTTTGGAAATAACAACTCTTTCGATCCCAATAACCGAAAGAATTTAAAAGGCTATTGGTCAAAAGCCGCTACTGAATATTTGGCTGCCGAAGTTTACTTATGGAATGCCAAAGTCTCAGTAGATGACAATACAGCAAACAATGCAGACTTAAGTGTAGCCAAGAATCACCTGCAAAGTCTGATGAACAATTATGGTCTCGCCTTACAATCAAACTACGAGGACGTGTTCAGCGTAAACAATAAAGGTAATGATGAAGTTATTTTTGCCGTAAGATATATGGAAGGAGAAGCATCCAACCCATTTACGGCCTTCATATACAACTATCAGACCGGAGCATTCAAAACTGTAGGTTTCAATGACGAAAACGGAAAGCCTATGGGCGATACGCTGAAAGTCAGCACCACCGGTATGCAACGCATAGAATATCTGCCGGAATTCTACCTGTCTTATGACAAGACAGACAGTCGCCGTGATGCAACATTCCTAGGAGCCTATTCACGTAAGGACAACTCATTGGCAGGTACAGTGTACAAGAAAATAATGGGACACTTCGATGAATCCATCAACCGTTATATTTGGGATGCTGATGTCATTGCTTATCGTTTGGCCGGTGTATACCTGATGATGGCCGAAGTAGCAAATATGGAAGGCGGAGATGTAGCTACCTATATAAACAAGATACGCGAACGTGCTTACGGCAAAAATTGGGATGCGGCTAAATATGGCTACACCAACGGTAGTTTTACAGAAAACGAACTGGCTATCCTACATGAAAAAGATAAAGAGATGTTAGGTGAAGGCCAACGCTGGTATGACCTGAAACGTATGACATTAACCAAAGGAGGCAAACATCTGGTATTCTGTCCTGAAGGAAGTAAAGATGGCAAGAAGGCAATCTTAACCGAAGCAGAGGCTTACAAATTATACTGGCCGATAGAAACCAATATGATTACCAAAGATCCGGAATTGACTCAAACACCGGGATATAAATAATTAAAAGACATCTGTATTACAGATATAGTCGATTTTAACATTGATTTTGGAAGAGGATGCCCGGGAGGGTGTCCTCTTTAATTTTCTATGGTAAATTCACCACAATTCATTTCCAATTTATTATCTTAGCCTCAAAATGATAACCTCATACAATCTAATCATGCAGAAAACAAAACTTAAAATGAAGAAATGGGCAGTTCTCCTCATCGTCTGCCTGTCATCGTCAATGCTATTTGCGCAAACAACATTTTCTCCGGAAAAACATAAAACCGTTTGTTCCGAACGAAATGACGGACGTTATCTCAGCACCTACGGAGTAGTACATGCCATGCTCAAAGATACTAAACCACTCTATGCATTCCGGCATGACTTCACCCGGCAAGAATTTGCCGAATGGCAAAAAGGAGTACGGACAGCCATGATAGAAATCATGCATCATCCCCACATCACCGATCAACCGGTGCCTGTCTGTATAGAGAAAATACAGAAAGATGGTTATCGGCAAGAAAAATGGGAATTCTACCCACTGCCTCACTGTGTTTCTACTTTTTATATACTGATTCCCGACAAGGCCCAAAGTCCCGGTCCTGCCGTACTATGCATCCCCGGCTCGGGTATGACGAAAGAAAACCTCATCGGAGAAGTCTCTGCCAGCAATATGCGGGCGGCCATGGCTTTAAATATTGCAAAACAAGGATACATCGCAGTGGCTGTAGACAATGCGGCGGCAGGAGAGGCAGCCGACCTGGAACCGTTGGCCGGAACAAGTTATGATTATGACACTCCGTCACGCATTTTGCTGGAATTGGGATGGAGCTATTTGGGTTATACTTCTTTTCTAAATAAACAGGTGCTGGAATGGATGAAATGCCAACCCTTCATACGCCAAGACCGTATTGTTGTCAGTGGATTTTCTTTGGGCACTGAACCTCTAATGGTATTGGGCGTCATGGATCCTTCCATTTACGCTTTCGTCTA
>ULSR01004777.1_pt1 | contig 13429 bp, 10 predicted proteins | sample 1956861 | NCBI WGS metagenome assembly ULSR01 (sample SAMEA4835713, study PRJEB28245) | human gut metagenome | biome: gut microbiome; material: fecal sample | place: Denmark | collected 2008 | reverse complement strand
CAAAAGTTTTGCACGATGCAAAACCAGCAGAGCAAGCAACACTAAACACCCCATTTCTAATAAAAATTTACAGGTTTATCAACAGCCTGATATAATTGTTTAACGCACTGAAAGAAGGACAAAAATGAAAATAGCAATAGTAGGTCTTGGTCTGATAGGCGGCTCTGTCTGCAAGGCACTGAAGAAAAATACATTTCATCATATAATGGGACTTGACGCTGACGGCGAGGTATGCAGAAAGGCTCTCGACAGCGGCGCAATAGACGAGATAATAACAGCGGACGGACTTAATGACGCTGATATGACTATGCTCTGCCTTTATCCCGAAACTATCGTTGAATTCGTAAAACAGCACAAGGACAGATTCAAGCCCGGCTCTATTGTCACAGACTCCTGCGGTGTAAAGGAATATGTGGTTACACGCTGTACCGAGGTGCTTGAACCGCTCGGAGTTATATTTGTCGGCAGTCACCCTATGGCAGGCCGTGAGTTTTCCGGTTTTGACTATTCGACCGACGATCTGTTCAAAGGTGCGAGCTATATAATCACACCCTCGGAAAACACACCTAAAATGGCTATCGACCTCTTGTCAACGCTTGCCTGCTGTATGGGCTTCGGCAAGGTCGTTACCGCAACACCAAAACAGCACGATATAAACATAGCCTTTACTTCACAGCTGGCGCACGTTGTTTCAAACGCTTATGTCAAAAGCCCGTCGCTATTCAATGCAGACGGTTTCTCGGCAGGCAGTTTTATGGATCTTACCCGTGTCGCAAAGCTGAACGAATATATGTGGAGCAGTCTGTTCCTTTGTAATAAGGAAGCACTGCTGTTCGAACTGAACACCATCATTGACAATCTGTGCGAGTACAGGGACGCTATCGGCGACGATGATACCGAAAGACTTCGTGATATACTCCGTGACGGCAGAGAGCGTAAAGAAAAGAGCAATGAGCTTTACGCAGAACACGCAAGGAGAAAAGTATAATATGCCTTCAACAAAAAAGACAAGAAGCTATGCCATTGCACTGAGCGGAATACTGAGCGCTATATGTATCGTGCTTATGTTCTGCACCGGATTTATCCCGATAGGCGTATATATACTTCCTGCGGTGGCAGGTCTTGTCGTATGGATAATATACCGTGAAATAAGCAGGAAATGGGCGCTTCTTTGCTATGCGGCTGTAGCTTTACTTGCACTGCTTCTGACACCGGATATAGAGTCAAAGCTGCTGTTCACGGGATTCTTCGGATATTATCCCGTTATCCGTGACCTGCTCACAAAAGTAAAGCCTGCAGTGCTGTCATTCCTTCTGCGTTTTATTTGTTTCAACGTCCCTGTTGTTGCGATATACGCACTGCTTCTGAACGTGCTTGGTATGGGACAGCTTATTGAAGATTTCGCAGGATTCGGACAGTTTGCGGTGCTTGCTTTCTGGCTTATCGGAAACTTTACATTTGTCTGCTATGATGTGTGCCTGAGCCAGCTTTCCTACGTTTACGAAAAATGGCTGAGAAGAAAGGTACACAGACTTATACGGTAGAAATACTATATGCTTATGGCGGCACAGGCGGCTGGAACAGATTATTTCGGGCTTCTCACAAAAATGCTTGAAACAAGATATTTACTCGATTAACTCACCCCGATCGGCAATGTGTTGTTGACATTTGTGTCAGGTTAATGTATAATAGTGGTATTATAAACCGCATGGCTTCTGCCTATGCGGTTTTAAGCGTTAAAAACGCTTATAGAAAGGTATGAAATCTTATGCAAAACAAAATACTGTTTACAGCTCCCGGTGAATTTGACAAGTGGGAGCAGCAATGTCAGCCTATCGGAAACGGCTATATGGGAGCAAGTTTCTTCGGCGGCATTTCAAAGGAAAAAATAGTGCTGAATGAAAAAACGCTGTGGGCAGGCGGTCCTTCGGAAAGCCGTCCGGATTACAACGGCGGTATTATAGACGGTAGCTATGAGTATGTTAAGCAGGTACAGCAGCTTCTCTATGACGGAAAGTATGACGAGGCGGTTGCACTTCTCCCCCATCTGACAGGTGCAACGGACGGATACGGTGCTTATCAGCTTTTATGCGATATGATGCTCACTTTCTCCAACATAGACGAAACTCAGGCGACCGATTATACAAGAACGCTCGACCTTGACAATTCTATATTCACAACACAGTTTACATATCAGGGTGCTGTTCATAAGAGAGAGGCTTTTGCAAATTATCCTTCAAATGTTATCTGCATTAAGCTAAGCTCTGACAAGCCTCGCAGGATATGCGTAAAGCTGTCGCTTGACAATCTCCAGTGCGGAAGCGTTACGGCGAACGGTGATACGCTCACATATGAGGGTGCGTTATGGGATAACGGACTTCGCTACTGCACCGTTTTCAAGGTGGTAAACAAGGGCGGAGAGCTTATCGACGCAAAAGACAGCATAATGGTCGAACACGCAGACAAGGTTTATATCTATCTCACAGCGTCAACCGACTATTCAAATAAATATCCGACGTTCAGAACAGGCGTAAACCCTTCGGCCGCAGTAAATCAGCGTATCGAAAATGCCGTAAGTAAGGGCTTTAACGCACTTTACGAGGAACACCTCGCAGACTACAAGGCACTTTTTGACAGAGTTACACTGAAAATAAACGAGGACACGGACGATATCATCCCCTGCGACAAGCTGATAAGAGAGTATAAGGAAAACGGCTCACGGAGCATTGCGAACCGTCTTGAAACGCTGTACTTCCAGTTCGGCAGATATATGCTTATAAGCTCCTCAAGAGCAGGCTCGCTCCCTGCAAACCTTCAGGGTGTATGGAACGAGAGCAACTGTCCTCCGTGGTGCTGTGACTATCATATAAACGTGAACCTTCAGATGAACTACTGGGGAGCATATAATACAAATCTCAGCGAAACTGTTCCTCCTCTGGTTGATTTCCTTGACAGTATGCGTCCGTCCGGCAGAAAGTCTGCCGAGGCGTATTACGGCATAAAGTCGGACGAAGAACATCCCGAAAACGGCTGGTGCGCTCACGCGCAAAGCACTCCGTTCGGCTGGACAGCTCCCGGCTGGAATTTCTACTGGGGCTGGTCTACAGCGGCTGTCGCATGGCTTATGCAGAATATATACGAATATTTTGAATTCACAGGCGACAAGAAATATTTTGCGGAGCATATCTATCCGATAATGCGTGAAAGTGTTCGTTTCTATACGCAGTGGCTTATATATGACGATAAGCAGAAGCGTCTTGTTTCTTCACCGACATACTCACCCGAACACGGACCTGTGACAATAGGCAATACCTATGAGCAGAGCCTTATAGAACAGCTTTATAACGACTTTATTACGGCAAGCGAGGCACTCGGTACAGACGAAGAACTGCGTAATATCGTGAAGAATCAGGTGGTTCAGCTCAAGCCCTTCAGCGTAAGCAAGAAAACAGGACTTCTCAAGGAATGGTTTGAGGAGGACGATGATAATTTCGACCACAGCAAGACGCAGAAGAATCACCGTCACATCTCGCACCTGCTCGGTCTTTATCCCGGCAAGGCGATAAACTCGCATACACCGGAGCTTATGACTGCGGCAATAAACACGCTCAACGACAGAGGCGATGAATCTACAGGCTGGTCAAGAGCATATAAGCTCAACCTCTGGGCAAGAGTAAAGGACGGCAACCGTGCCTACTCTATCTTACAGGGATTGCTGAGAGGCTGTACGTTTGACAATCTGTTTGATTTCCATCCTCCGTTCCAGCTTGACGGAAACTTCGGCGGAAGCGCAGGAATTGCGGAAATGCTGATACAGAGCCACGAGGGTTACATAGAGCTTCTTCCTGCGGCACCAGATGCATGGAGGAACGGTGCGTTCACGGGACTCTGTGCAAGGCACGGATTTGTAATCGACGCAAAGTGGGAAAACTTCAATCCCACAGCAGTAACAATAAAATCGACTGTAGGCGGTGTCTGCCGCATCAAGTCAAACTGTGAGGCTATCCTCTGCGACGGAAAATCGGTACCTATGCTATCAAATGACGGCATAGTTTCCTTTGAAACACTGCCCGACAGCGTGTATACTTTTGTGTTCTGATTGCACAAAAGCCACAGAAAACATCTGATATAATTGTACAAGTTGTTGATAAGTAAAATTTTTTCGAGAAATTATAAAAAAACACTTGCAATTTGTTGTGGTTTCTGTTAAAATATTAATGTTGTATCGCTATATGTTAAATAGTGAATGGCGGGCTCGTTATCCGCCGCAAGATAAAAGCAAGTATTGAAGGAGGTGCAAACCCCATGGCAAAATGTGATATCTGCGGAAAGGGCGTATCTTTCGGCATCAAGGTTTCTCACTCACACAGACGTACAAACAGAGCTTTTAAGCCCAACGTTCAGAAGGTTAAGGCTATCGTAAACGGTACTCCTTGCAGAGTACACGCTTGCTCTCGTTGCCTTCGTTCAGGTAAGGTTGAGCGTGCTAACTGATTATAGCTAAAGCTGCAATAAAGATTGCTCCCTGTAATACGGGAGCATTTTTTATTATCGTTTTGCTTGTCTGCTGTGTGTTTTCTATTGACATGAAAGCTAAATTATAGTAAAATTAGTTAGTAAGGTTTCACCTTATAATCACGCTAAAGCAATTTTGGAGGAAATATAATGGTAAGCAACGTACTATTACGTTTAAAACCCGAACTGGCGCTGACCCTTGACGCAGACAACCACGCCTGCGGTACATATGTAGGCTACGGGTTTACACTTCTGGCACTCAATGATAAAAACTGCATTATTTTCAACTCGTGGGCAAGAAAAAGCGCCCTCACCACAAAAACTGCCGATGACTTTTTCAAGGAATATATGTCAAAGCCCGAGAACAGCTTTGTAAAGGCGTACAAGGCAGGCGAGCCAAATATATCGGCTGTACTTTTCACAGGAAACGATGACGCTCAGGCAGTGCTTGACATAAAGCGTTTCATTACCGATATGGTAAAGTATTATTCCGCAAACTACTACAGCAACGCCTGTGCTAAATGCAATTCTTCGATTGGTCTTAGCTTTGCAAAGGCGTCCGACGGCAATGTAAAACAGCTTTGTAAAATGTGCGTTCAAAGCGAAGAAGACGCCACAGAAAAAGCGGCTGTGACGCAGAGTGCAAAGCCTATTAATTCTCAGCCTGTACAACAACCTATGCAGCAACCTGTACAGCAGCCTATGCAACAGCCCGCTGTAAATCAGACGCAGCAAACAGCGAACAGTGCTGTTGGAATTTACGGAATACCCGTTCCTGCGGCTCAGCCGATAGCCGATGATCAGGTCATCGTTACGCCGACAACGGTTCTTCCCCCTGCGAAAGCAACAACTCTATGGACTCTGTCGACCCTGCAACAGCACCCGAAAGCACGGGATATTCAACCGCTCAGTCGCTGGCTGAACTCAAGCCTCCGGCAAACAGCAACCTTCCTCCTATCAGCGGAGGATTTTCACAGCCTGCATATTCACCGATGAATTCTAACGGCGGCTTTGTTCAGCAGCCTATGAATAACGGAGGATTTGTTCAACGGCCGATGAACAGCTTCGGCAATGACGGACGATTCGTTGCAGGAAGACCAACCGCTATATCACAGCCTGCGAACCCTGTTATGGGTATACTCGGCGCTATCATCTTCTCGCTTATAGGCTGTGCCGTATGGATACTTATAGGTAAGCTCGGATATATTTCATATCTCGGCGGCATTGCAATGGCATTCTCGACAATATTCGGTTATCACCTGTTCGGAAAAAAGTTTGATACACTGGGACTTATAATCAGCATTGTAATAGTGCTTATTATGGTTTTTGTAAGCAATATGTTCATATATACATGGCAGATAGTAAGCGAACCGGGAATAGATGAAGCTCTTTCTCTACTGGGTTATGAAGGTTTCTTCAGTGTGTTCTTCGGTCTGTTTGACCTTATGAAACAGGTCGACCTTCTGACGGGACTTGAAGGTATGGACTCAATGACAGGTTCTTTTATCAGCGATCTGGTCATCGGATACATCATTTCCGGCATAGCAACAGTTGCTATCGGCATATCAATGCTCAAAAAAGACAGATAAAACCAACAAGCTGCAGACGTTGAGAAACACACGCAGACAAGGAAACCGCCCCGACAGGCGTACAAAGGTACGTTGAGGGGCGGTTGACGCAGTAAGCAAAAATGCTTTCGCACAGCCGTAAAAAGCGGCTGTGCGAAATTCTTTTACTTATCCTATTTTAATTTTGTGTCAGATGATTCATCTGCATTTTTGCGGTGCGTGGGTTTATCGACAGTCTGAGACCCCGCTCTTTTGAGCGGGGTCTCAGTTTGTAGAAAAAGTCTGTTTTTTTAGAAATGTAGCTTATTCTCAAACCCTAACCCCAAACCCCTTCCCCTCGGGAAGGGGCTGAATGTGGGGCTGCCGCCCTCACCCCGCTTGGGGCTACGCCCCAAACCCCATTTTTATAAGTTATGTAGGTTTATCGACTGTCTGAGACCCCGCTCTTTTGAGCGGGGTCTTAGTTTGTAGTAAAAATCTGAAATGCCGCCCAAATAGGCGGCACAGATTATATTGTTTACTTTACTTGTTATTCGGCAGCTTTGCGTAATATCTCGCCAATGTCTTTGCAGAATCCTCGCTGTGCTGTACAAACCATATCTTATCAACATCAAACAGGATACATCCGCAGTGCCCTTTGAAGGTCGGAAAGCATATTACCTTAAGATGCGTATCTATCTCGGGGCTGTAGTCCATAAGCTCAAGCGTTTCGCCGTAAAGCGTAGAACGCTCATATCCTTTCAGCCACTTTGCGTCCATATTGCTGAACAGCGTACCGAATGATTGTCCGATCAGCTTTTCGAGCGGGAGCTTTTCCAGCCTTGCAAGCGCTTCGTTTGCATAGCGGAATATCCAGTCTACCGCTTTACACTCCTCGTTGAATACCATCTCAATATCGGTAAACGCAAACGGCATAGCATCAAAGGAGCGGTAATAATCGTGATACTGCTCTTCGGTATCCGGCACCCCGTCATGATCAAAGCCTTTTATTATCCACTTTCTGCTCGTCTGCAGACTTTCGATTATGGTATTCTTCCTGCGGCATGCGTATTCGAGTTTTTCGCCGTTTACAAGGTCTATCATATCGGATATTTCGTGAATAGCCATAGCCGATACTATACATCCTCTGTGTGCCTTGATAAAGCCGTCACCCAGCATTTCTTCAAGAGCTGCAAAGGTCATTCTTGTACTATATATCTTTCCGTCCGACAGGTGTATCTCGGCTGATTTGCCTTCCATTATTATGTATAGTATAGAGCTGACGGAAATCACTACTTTCTGCCGCTTGCTTATTATTGTGATATACTCAGATTTATTAAAATTAGTCAAGGTGACTCCACCGTTCTTTCACATATTATTGCCATATAATTTACATTATACGACTTTCCCGGATTAATTGCAATATCAATGAACCTTTTCCGCTTAATACGCACATTGCCCGGCTGTAAAAGCATATCTCAGCTTACTGTTTCTTTATAAGCATATCCGCAAAGTATTCGCACAGCTGAGGATTTCTTATCAGCACAGGACCGATAAGATGAGTACCGTAGAAATTACCGTAATGAACACCCTCTTTGTTGTCATCCTTGCCGTTTCCGCTTCCCTGCTTTACATCAAACAGCGGTGAGGTGGCTCCGGTTGTAAGGCTTGCCTTATTCACAAAGCCTATTATATCTCCGCCACACAGCAAAGTAGTACAAAGGCTGTCGGTAACAATTCTCTCTTTTCCTTCAACCGTTTCGTAAGGAAAGAACGAAAGTCCCTCATGCTTTGTGCCGTCACAGTCGGTAACGCTCTGTCCGAAAATCTCAAACGAATTGCCCGTTGCAAGAATTACCGTACCGTTATCAAGAGCAGTTTTTATATTATCCTTGTAGCCTTGCAGATAATTGAGTGCTACCTTCTGATTCCTCTCGGTAGCAGAACCGATAAACACAAAATCCGCACCCGAAATGTCTATCTCATCATCTATCGACTGATATTCAATTTCAACGTTCTGCCCTTTATTTTCAAGTGCTCTTTTCAAAGCACATACATTGCCGTAATCGCCGTAAAGATTGCACAGATCCGCAAATAAATGAATTATCCTCATACGTCCTCCTCTGCCTGCGTAAGCTCTACCTTTGACAAGAACTTCTCCTTATCCGAAAAGCAGGTGACAGTATACAGCTTGCCGAGCGGTTTAGCCGCAATTTCATCAAGTGCCGCAGGAATATCCTCGTTCACGGTCACCTTAGCTATATCAATATCCGTATACGAAAGCCTTGTTTCAAGATCCTTTGCGTGTCTGCCGAGCAGATAAAGATGCTGTATGCAGTCGGCTTTAAGCACACCGTAGTCAATATCCCACAGCCAGCTTGTTTCACCCGTTGAATAACGACGGCTTACCGAATCTATTATTATGATTACCGAGCAGGGCTGATTTTTTCTTATGATATAATCATATACACGGTCGCTTGCAACGGAGTTTTCGTGCTTTGCAATAAGGAATGTGCCTTTGTTCACGCCGAGTTTGAACTGCAAAATACGTCCGCTCTTGAGGAAATAGTGTGACAGTTCGTCTGCTATGACATCACCGTCAATTCCGACAATAGAGCAAGCCGCAAAGCAGGCAAGAATATTATACACGTTATAAACGCTCTTGAACAGCAGTTTTATCTTATATTTGCCGTTTATCGTAACAATGCCGCTGTCATAATCGACATTCGTTACGGTGTACTGCGTATCGTGTTTTTTGTGTCCGCAGTTGTCGCAGTGATAGCTTCCGATATGTGCATAGTGATAGTAGTCATAGCTCATTCTGTGCTTACATTCGGGGCAGAACGCACCGTCATTATATACGCCTGTAGCGTGGTCTGTGCTGAAATCCTGCTTATCCATACCAAACCATATCACATTATCCCTGTCCCTGCCGTATCTCGAAACAAGCGGATCATCGGCATTGAGAATAAGCTGTGATTCGGGTCTGATGCTCTCCTTTACCGATTCATAGACCCATTCGGGATGACCGTTTCTCGTAAGCTGGTCACGGTAGAGATTTGTAATTATATAGTGCGTAGGCGCAAAGAATTTAAATGAATACTTTGCGTATCTTTCGTCCGACTCAAGTAAAAGCACATCGCCCTTTACCTTTCCTCCGAATGTGCAGTTGGATAATATTATCGCTGTAACACCCGCTATCTGATTTGAGCCTTCTTTATTCCAAATAACCTTTTTACCCGATTTACGCATTACCTGTGCAATCATCTCAACGGTCGAGGTCTTGCCGTTGCTTCCCGTAACCGCAATGACCTGTTCGGGCAGTTTCACCCTTGACAGTACATCGGGGCAGATTTTAAGTGCTATATCGCCCGGCAGACTGCTGCCCCTGCCGATAAGTTTAAGTAAACACTTCGACACTTTACAAGCAAGTATCGCTAAGAACATTCTCATACTTTCAATCTCCTTAAAGAAACCCATTCTAAGATTCATGATTTAAATTATACCACAAAAGTGAACTCTTTTAAAGCGATTTTATAAAATTTTAGTCCGCCTATCAAAAATGTTAATATCGTCATACAATTTCCGAGAATAAAACAAGACAAAAAGATAACAGAGGTGCTAAAATAAAGGCAATGGTGTAAAGCACCGAAAACGTTTTGTATTTTACAGAAAGGAAATATTTTATCATGAGCGAAAACAGACTTATAGGCGATTATCCCGTAATAGGCATACGTCCCACGATTGACGGCAGAAGAGGTGTTCTCAAGGTAAGAGAATCTCTTGAAGAGCAGACTATGAACATGGCAAAATCAGCCGCAAAACTGTTCGAGGAAAATATCAGATATTCAAACGGCGAACCCGTAAAGGTTGTTATTGCCGACACTACTATAGGCAGAGTTGCCGAGGCGGCCGCCTGTGCGGATAAGTTCAAGAAGTGCGGCGTTGACATAACGCTCACAGTTACTCCCTGCTGGTGCTACGGCGCAGAAACAATGGATATGGATCCTATGACGATAAAGGGCGTATGGGGCTTCAACGGCACAGAGCGTCCCGGTGCCGTATACCTTGCATCTGTACTTGCAACACACGCACAGAAAGGTTTACCCGCATTCGGCATCTACGGCCACGATGTATGCGAGGCAGACGATACCTCTATCCCTGAGGACGTAAAGGAAAAGCTCCTGCGTTTCGGCAGAGCGGCTGTTGCCTGCGCTACAATGAGAGGCAAGTCATACTTACAGATAGGCTCTATCACAATGGGTATCGGCGGTTCTATCATCGACCCTGCATTTATAGAAGAATATCTCGGTATGCGTGTTGAGTCTGTCGATGAGGTAGAAATAATCCGCCGAATGACGCAGGGCATTTATGATGAGGCCGAATATCAGAAGGCTCTTAAATGGACCCGTGAAAAGTGCAAGGAAGGCTTTGACAAGAACCCCGAGCAGTTCCGCCGCACAGACGAGCAGAAGGAACAGGACTGGGAATTTGTCGTTAAGATGATGTGCATCATAAAGGATCTGATGAACGGCAACAAAAACCTCCCGGCAGGCTGTGAGGAAGAATCGGTAGGTCATAACGCTATCGCCGCAGGCTTCCAGGGTCAGCGTCAGTGGACAGACTTCTACCCCAACTGCGACTTCCCCGAGGCTATGCTGAACACATCGTTTGACTGGAACGGTGCAAGAGAGCCTTACATTCTCGCTACCGAAAACGATGTTCTCAACGGTCTTGGAATGCTGTTTATGAAGCTGCTTACAAACCGTGCTCAGATATTTGCCGATGTGCGTACATACTGGAGCCCCGAAGCCGTAAAGAAAGCCACAGGCTATGAGCTTGAGGGCGTTGCAAAGCAGAGCGGCGGATTTATCCACCTTATAAACTCAGGTGCTGCCTGCCTTGATGCCTGCGGTAAGGCTTCAGATGAAAACGGCAACGGCGTTATGAAGCCGTGGTATGACGTTACAGACAAGGATATTGACAATATTCTTGATGCTACTACATGGAACTATGCCGATCTCGGCTATTTCAGAGGCGGCGGATATTCATCAAGATTTGTAACAGAAGCTGAAATGCCCTGCACAATGATAAGACTTAACCTCGTAAAAGGTCTTGGTCCCGTATTGCAGATAGCTGAAGGCTGGACGGTTCATCTTCCCGATGAAGTTACAGACAAGCTGTGGAAGCGTACAGACTACACATGGCCTTGCACATGGTTCGCTCCGAGGACAACAGGTGAGGGCGCATTCAAAACAGCCTACGATGTAATGAACAACTGGGGCGCAAACCACGGTGCTATAAGCTACGGTCACATAGGAGCAGACCTTATCACGCTCTGCTCTATGCTGAGAATACCCGTTGCTATGCACAACGTACCCGAAAAGGATATATTCCGTCCTGCCGCCTGGAACGCATTCGGTATGGATAAGGAAGGTCAGGACTTCAGAGCTTGCAACGCTTACGGTCCTATGTACCGCAACATAAGATAAGGCGGCAGTATGAAAAACGTACTTGCCATTGACTTCGGTGCGTCAAGCGGAAGAGCCGTTATCGGCTCTTTTGACGGCACTGTAATAAAACTCACAGAAATCCACCGCTTTTCAAACGATCCTGTGATACTCGGAAAGACAATGTACTGGGATTTTCTCCGCCTGTTCCACGAGATAAAGCAGTCACTTATAAAATCAAAGGAATACGGCGAGATAGACAGCATTGCGATAGATACATGGGGCGTTGACTTCGGCCTGATTGACAAATCGGGAAGACTGCTCGAAAACCCTGTGCATTACCGTGACAGCAGAACAGCAGGCACTTCGGACTACAGCAAGCGTTTTATTGACCATAACAGGCTGTACGAAAAGACAGGCATTCAGATAATGGAAATAAACACGGCGTTCCAGCTTTTAAGCATAATAAGGGATCGCTCCGAACTGCTTGACAGAGCCGACAAGATGCTTATGATGCCCGATTTGTTCGCATATTATCTCGGTGCAAAGCCCGTTGCGGAAATGTCAATAGCGTCAACCACACAGCTTTTTGACGCAAATACGAAAACGTGGTCGGAAGAATGCTGTGAACGTCTTAAAATAAAGCATTCGCTTCTGCCCGAAATAGTAGCCGGCGGAACGGTAGTCGGCACATTGTCCGATGAGATCTGCAAGGAGCTTGATATAAAGCCCGCAAAGATAATCGCCGCCTGCGGTCACGATACGCAAAGTGCGATGGTCGCAGTACCCGCAGGCGAAAAGGACTTCGCTTTCCTGTCGTGCGGAACGTGGTCGCTTCTCGGCACAGAGCTTGACGCTCCCGTAATAAACGAAAAATCCGCAAAACTCAACATTTCAAACGAAACCGGCTACGGTGCAAAGACATCGTTCTTAAAAAACATAATCGGCCTGTGGCTCATTCAGGAGAGCCGCCGTCAGTGGATAAGAGAGGGCAGGCAGTACAGCTTTGCCGAACTTGAAAATATGGCGAGAAAAGCCGAGCCGTTCAGGTGCTTTATAGATGTTGACGCTCCCGAATTTACCCCTGCAGGCAACATTCCCGAAAGAATAAAGGAATATTGCAAAAAAACAGGTCAGTATGTTCCTGAAAATGACGGCGAGGTTATGCGCTGTATCTATGAGAGCCTTGCGATGAAGTACCGCACAGCCGTAAACGAGCTTGAGGACTGCACAAGCAAGAAGTTTTCAAAGCTCTATATGGTCGGCGGCGGAACAAAGGATAAATTCCTGTCGGAGCTTACTGCAGATTCGCTCGGCATAGAGGTTTCAAGCGGACCTGTCGAGGCGACCTCCTACGGCAATATAGCAATTCAGTTTATAGCTGACGGGGAGATAAGGGATATAGAAACGGCAAGAAAAATTATAGCCGCTTCGGAAAAGCTCTGTACATTTGCTCCCGAAAATACAGCCGAATGGAACAAATATTATAAAATCTATCTTGAGAAGGTGAAATAATGCTTAAGAATATTCCTGCGATATTATCGCCCGAACTGCTCAAGACCCTTTGTGAAATGGGTCACAGCGACAGAATAATAATAGCAGACGGCAACTTCCCTGCCGAGAGTATGGGTAAAAACTGCAAGGTTATCCGTGCAGACGGTCACGGCGTACCCGAACTGCTTGATGCTATACTGACGCTGTTCCCTCTTGATACTTACGTTGAAAAGCCTGTAAATCTTATGCAGGTAATGCCGGGCGACACAGCAAAAACTCCTATATGGGACGAATACAAAGCGATAGTCGCAAAGCACGACGAAAGAGGAAACAACGCTATCGGTCAGATAGAACGTTTTGAATTCTATGAACAGGCAAAGACCGCCTATGCAATAATCGCAACAGGCGAAAAAGCCGTATACG
>ULSR01010889.1_pt1 | contig 13639 bp, 9 predicted proteins | sample 1956861 | NCBI WGS metagenome assembly ULSR01 (sample SAMEA4835713, study PRJEB28245) | human gut metagenome | biome: gut microbiome; material: fecal sample | place: Denmark | collected 2008 | reverse complement strand
CACTTCCTATGCGGAATTCTGCGAGAAGATGGGTGAAATGGAGGCAGAATTTGTGGACTCTTTGAAACTCTTCTGAGTGGATAAATGATAATTTAGAGGCGATGTCGAAGCAACTCTACGACTATTGGTTTGTGCAGTTTGACTTTCCAAATGAGGAAGGCAAACCGTACAAGTCGAGTGGCGGAGCTATGGTTTATAACGAAAAATTGAAACGTGAGATACCGCAAGGATGGACAGCTGCAAAAATTAAAGATGTCGCACAAACATATTCGGGTGGCACACCAACTTCTACAAATAGTGAGTACTATGATGGTGGAAATATTCCATGGATTAATAGTGGGGAATTAAACAATTCTATAATAACAAGCACAACCAACTATATAACAGAAGAGGGACTCAAGAACTCCAGTGCTAAGCTATACCCACAAGATACAATCTTAGTTGCATTGTATGGTGCGACAGCTGGAAAAGTTAGTCTGTTATCGTTTGAGGCTTGTTCAAATCAAGCAGTATGTGGTGTAATTCCCCCAAACAAAATAATGACTACCTATATAAGATACTATTTATTTTCTTTATATGAGCATTTCATAACTTTAAGTAGTGGTTCTGCTCGTGATAATATATCGCAAGAAACCATAAAGAATACAATCCTTCCAATCCCTCAAGAAAAGATATTGAAGGAGTATTCTGATGCAGTCGCTCCCATAATAAGTAAGACAATTGCCAATCAAAAAGAAATGGAGAATCTCACTAAGCAGCGAGACGAACTCTTACCCCTCTTGTTGAACGGTCAAGCGTCAGTAAATTCGGACTAACGTCCGCATTTACGGCTGCGCCTCGGCATAGTTCAAACTGCGTTTGGCTCTGCACTCGGCTTGCACGTAAATTATCATTTATCTCTCTAACCGAAAAAATCACTATAATTGTCTCAAAAAAGATGAAAGAAAGATTCATGAAATCCATATTGGAACAAGCTAAAACATGCTTTGATACGATTCAGTGCGAAAACCTTAAAGAGTTATTAATCAATAATCTAAATGGTCTGGACATAATCACTTCTGTCACATCTGAAGAATCAGCTCGAAAAGCAAATTCTGAACTTCTTTCCTCTTTCATCTCAGCTAAGAAAATAGAAGGAGGTTCAGCTAAAACACTTAAATACTATGAGAACACGATAATAAAGATGTTCAGCACGATAAAGAAACCAGTTGCCGAAATGTCAACTAACGACATACGTACTTATCTTGCGGAATATCAAGAAGAACGTCACCTAAGCAAAGTCACCGTTGACAACATTCGCAGGATCTTTTCCAGTTTCTTCTCCTGGCTTGAAGATGAAGACCTCATACTCAAAAGCCCGGTACGCAGAATCCACAAAGTGCGCACCGACACTTTGGTGAAAGAGATAATAACTGACGAGCAACTCGAACAACTCCGCGACAACTGCACAGAAATCCGCGACCTTGCCCTCATAGACCTGCTCGCCTCCACTGGAATGCGAGTCGGAGAACTCGTCAGAATGAACCGCAACGACTTGAACTTCCACGAACGCCAATGCATAGTCTTCGGAAAAGGCAACAAAGAGCGTGAAGTCTATTTCAATGCCAGAGCCAAAATCCATCTACAGCAGTACCTTGACACCCGAGCTGACACAAACCCAGCACTTTTCGTCTCACTATCCAAGCCCAACAACAGATTGACAATCAGCGGAGTTGAAGTCCGACTCCGAACAATCGGCAAGAGCATTGGAATGGACAAGATACATCCTCACAAATTCTGTCGTACTCTCGCCACCATGGCCATCGATAAAGGAATGCCGATAGAACAAGTCCAATGCATTCTCGGTCATGTCAAAATCGACACCACCCTACACTATGCTAAAGTAAATCAGGTCAATGTGAAAATGTCCCATCGGAAGTATATCGGATAACGGTCAAGTCCATAAAATTCACTAACTTTGTAATGAGGCCATATGTGTGGTTTCAAGCATGAGTTGTTGATATGGATAGAGAAGTACAATTCCTCCTGTATAATATGCCGGAAGACAGCGGCAAAGTGCAGGTGGTCATAAAAGATGAAACAATATGGTGCACCCAAAAAGCTATGGCTCAGCTGTTTGGGGTCGGTGTTCCTGCTGTCAGCAAACATCTGAAGAACATATTTGATGAGGGGGAACTTTCACCTGAAATGACTATTTCCAAAATGGAAACAGTCATAAACAGAGGCAAACGAGGAGAAGTCAACGAGTTTATCGATTTTTACAATCTGGATGCCATCATAGCCGTTGGTTACCGTGTTTCTTCTCTTAAAGCCACTCGTTTCCGTCAATGGGCAACAAAAATCCTCAACGAATATATTCGCAAAGGCTTTGCAATGGATGATGAGCGCCTGAAGCAAGGCACCGCAATGTTCGGGAAAGATTACTTTCGTGAATTGCTCGAAAGGGTGCGCTCCATCCGCGCAAGCGAACGCCGTATCTGGCAGCAGATAACAGACATATACGCTGAATGTAGCATTGACTATGACCGCAGCGCAAAGACAACACGAGATTTTTACGCAATGGTCCAAAACCGCTTCCACTACGCCATAACTGGTCAGACAGCGGCGGAAATCATCTATACCAAAGCCGACCACACGAATGAGCATATGGGAATGATGACTTGGAAGAACTCTCCAAACGGACGTATATTGAAATCAGATGTGAGTATCGCCAAGAACTATCTTCAAGAAAAGGAAATCCGCCAGCTTGAACGCACCGTAGCAGGGTATTTCGACTATATTGAAGACCTCATCGAACGCGAGAACACCTTCAATATGGAGCAGTTCGCCGCCAGTGTCAATGAATTCCTGACATTCCGTCGCTATCAGACTCTTCCAGACAAGGGAAAAATCTCCGCAGCCCAGGCGAAGAAAAAGGCAGAGGACGAATATGCCCTGTTCGACCCAACACAACAGATTGATTCTGATTTCGATAAGGAAGTTAGGAAGATACTTAGAGATGGAGAATAAAGTATGGAACTGAAGAAATATAGATTGGGAGAGATTGTGGATTTCAATAAAGAAACAATCTCCAGACAAGATAATCTTTTAGAAATTAAATATTTAGACACGAGCAATATTTTAGATAATGTTATATACGAAACGCCTTCGATGAAGTTATCGGAGGCTCCAAGTCGTGCTCAACGAAAAGTTAAACACTTAACAATCATTTATTCTACTGTTAGACCAAGGCTAAAGCATCACGGGATCTTACAAATGCCACCAGAAAATCTGATTGTATCTACTGGATTTGCAACTCTTGATATTAAGGATAGTTATGAAAATATGATTGATGCAACTTATTTGTATTTATTGCTAACACAATCATCTGTAACAGAATATCTTGGCAATATTGCAGATACCGCTGTTTCTGCATATCCATCAATTAACCCATCGGACATATCCTCTTTAAGTTTTATATTTCCTGATATTACTATACAGAGAAAAATAGCATCTATTTGGACGTCATATGACCAGAAAATACACCTCAACAGTGTTATAAATGATAATTTAGAGGCGATGGCAAAGCAGCTCTACGACTATTGGTTTGTGCAGTTTGACTTCCCTAATGAGGATGGCAAGCCGTATAAGTCGAGTGGCGGAGCTATGGTGTGGAATGAGAAGTTGAAGCGGGAGATACCAAAGGGATGGAGCGGAGTTTCATTGAAAGATTTGGCGTTAACAAGTAGAAATGCTATAACTCCTGTTGAAAATGAAGTATATCAGCATTTCAGCATTCCTTCTTTTGATGCTTACGGTTCATATTCTCTGGATAATGGTAGCGATATTAAAAGTGATAAATTTGTTCTTCAAGAAGGGCAATTGCTTGTTTCAAAACTGAATCCTTGGTTTAATCGTGTAGTTTGGGTTCCCAAAGGAACTAATATGATTGGCTCTACCGAGTTTGTCGTACTTAATCCAAATAACGAATCCGAATCTGGCTATATTTATTCGGTTATAAAATCGCCAAAATTTATAGCCTATTGTTCACAGGCTGCAACTGGTACTTCACATAGTCAACGACGTGTATCACCAGATATTTTAATGGCTTTCAAAGTAGTCTATGAACAAGGCGTTGTACAGAAATATGGTTGCTTGATAGAAAAGATACAAAAGCAACAGGCTGAGTTGTTGTCTGAGATAGCGATGCTAACTAAGCAGCGTGACGAGCTCTTGCCATTGTTAATGAATGGTCAAGCATCGATAAATTCGGACTAACGTCCGCATTTACGGCTGTGCCTCGGCATAGCTCAAACTGCGTTTGGCTCTGCACTCGGCTTGCTCGTAAATTATCATTTATCCGTTTATTTAGCTGAATCTTTTCATCCAAAGAGGCCAATAATCGTCCGATTGCTTTTTGATCATCAAGTTCAGGAATCCATACAGTGCAGTCTTTTATCTTATCCGGTGACGTATGACGGATTTTCGTCTGTTGAGCGGCTACACTTAACTGATAACGGACAAGTCGGGACGAAATCAGATAATAACAAAATGTCGGATCAATTTTGCCCACTTTACACTTAACAAGGGCAATATCCTGACTCTGGATATATTTCCCGCTTTCCGGAATGCGGGCTGTAGTCCCAAGAAGTCCCATAGCTTGTTCAGTCAGAGGAGTGATAATGTCACCCTTTTCAAGGAGAAACTCCGCCTTGAACACTCCTGTATAAAACAGATTATCTTTTGAAGTATTCTCTTTGAAGCAGTTATTACGATAATCAAAATTTCCGCAAGTCAAACGAATATATTCTCCTTTAGTGGAATAATAATTCCCACTTAGGCTCGCACCACGGGTTACCGCAACTAATTCTCCTAACAAACATTTTTTCAGATTCACCATAACCTATAACCTTCTTTGCAGTTCATTTATCTCGGAATGAAGTTTATTCTTTTTCTCATCTAAAGGAGTTATCACATTGCTTTTTCGATTCAGACCATACATTCTGCATTGAGAATTCTCAATTTCAAGAATCTTACGCTTCTTACGATCAATTCGTCTATTTATACTGGCTTTCGTATTTCGAATAGTTACAAATAGAGATAAAACGGCCGCAATTGCCGCAATTACAGATGAGATAACTCCTATGTATTCCATGTCATTAAGAATTAAATTTAAGACTATTCAGCTGCTTCATTATCTCCGCTTCCAGCCGGTGACTTTCTTCAAACTGCGCCGTTAGTTCAGCCTTGTAACCGGCCATCCTCTTGTTGAATTCCTCTGCGGTAATATCCACATAATCAATCTTGATATCGAAGTACTGCCCGGCGGAAAGGGAATAACCTTTCTCCTTAATCTCGTCATAGGTCACTGCAACGGAGAAATCATCGACGCTCTCCTTGTTCTGAAATACCTCCACAATCTTGTCCACCTCGAAATCCCTCAAGCGTCGTTTCTGATTACTGCCTTCCTTGTACTCCTCACCCAGCTTGCTCGCATCGATAAGGATGACCTTGTCTGAGCTTGCACCTTTATCGAAAAAGAGTACCGAGACATTAGTTCCCGTGGTGGCGAAGACATTAGACGGCATCGACACGCAGCCATAGACAATCCTTTCGTTCACAACCTTCTCCAGAATCCTTTTCTCCACCCCGCTCTTGGACGTAATAAATCCAGTAGGAATGACAATCGCTCCTTTACCCGTCGATTTCAGAGAATTGATGACATGCTGGATAAAACAGGTATAGATGGCCATCTTCGGCTTTGCCGGATCTATCTTGGCTACTGCATTAGGAACTCCGGCCCAGAACCTGACTCCGTCAGATGCCAAGGTATCCCTATATTCCGGGAAGTCAAGTTTGAACGGAGGATTAGACACGATAAAATCGAACTTCTTCAACGTGCCGTCAGGATTCCTGTGCGACGGTTCAAGAAGTGTATTTCCCTGCACTACGTTTGGGAGCGAAGCCGCGAAGTTGTTAAGAATCAAATTGAGTCGGAGCATCTCACTGGATTTTTCGGAAATGTCCTGGCTATAGATTGTACAGCGATCTTCCCCAATCTGGTGTGCAAGAGCCATAAGCAATGTTCCCGTTCCAGCTGACGGATCGTAGCAGGTCACACCTCGCAGTTCAGCGTTGTCCCCTACAAGAAGCCTTGCCATTACTTGAGCGATAGCTCTCGGAGTATAATACTCAGCGTATTTTCCGCCTCCCGCATTGTTGAAGCCCTTGAGAAGATGCTCGAACACTCTTGAGAAGAAATCATATTTTTCGGTAAAGACATCTTCGAAATTGAACGAAGCCACTTTGCGCATCAGCGACTTTGCGAACTCGTCTCGTTTCTGCGTGTCAGTCACATAGGATGTAACCGCCGAAAAAATGTTCACACGGCTCTTTCCTGACGTGGATACAGAGAACGTGTCAGAATTAATCTTTGCGATGTCAATAAGCGTCGCATCTAAAAGGGTAGAAAAATCGCCCTTACCTGTGGCGTTGTAGAGATGGGCAAGAGTGTGCTCAGGCTTCAGTCTCGGCACCGAAGAAGGAAGATAGCTGAACAGGTCTTCCACCTCCTCGTCTGTAAATGTGTCATATTCGGCATCCCATTTTTCCGCTCTCCTCAACCGCTCTCCATAGACCTTGTCCTTCTTGGCTTCATAACCGAACTTGTCATTGAAAAATTTATAAAGGAAGATTTCTATGACAATTTTATATTCACTTCCTGTTCCCGCAAGACCGAACTCTGCCGTTGTACTCTTGAGTGAATCAATCAAGGCTACCGTTGACTCTGTAATGTTTATATCGCTCATTTATAGATAGTTTCTCTGTTGAAAATATTCTGCTGTAATAAGATTGTTGATGAATTTGCGGTCAGAAAGCGTGGCCGGTATGCCCATATCAACCAACTTGGAGCCGATAATAGCAAGCACATCCCTTTTGAAGGCATCCTCATTGTCGACAATATGGGAATTAAGGTATATCATATTGTCTATCTGCAACTTCATTTGTGACAAATTCTCTGCGATTTCGTATTCTCCGGAAGAGATTATAGGCTTCTCCCTCTTCGCATTCTCCTCTTCAATTCTCTTGTGGATACGCACAAAACGCTCGTCACCCCTATACTTCTTCTTCAGAAGATTATTGCGCCGGTTGATTTCACGGATTTTTGCCATCACGGTATCCATATACTCGATGCTTTCCTTCGCCTCCGCCGTGTTTTGTGGTACGAAGCCCTTCTTACGGAAGTATTCGCGGAACTGGTCGGCAAGAATCACATACTTATCCTCTCCCTTGTCAAAATTAGCCTCAAATTCAGCCTGTACCTTGTCGCAACGCTCACGGATGTCATTCACGACTATTCTCATTTCCTCCGGGACACCTTTCTTGAACTCAAAATCGAGTTCGGAGAGAGCAATGTTTATGATGCCCGAAACATCAGCCATATGCTCGGTGTTTTCCATCAAATTGATGCGTTCGATACGGTGACTTACCTCCGAAATCAGAGTTGGAATGCCGACTACCGCCAGTTTTTCAACCTTTGACTTAAGCTCCTCGTCACCGAATGCCCTGACCTGATTGATTATAGCCTTCGCTTCATTAAGAGTGGAACGGAGTGCATAGAGAGCGTCCTTGCTACTGATTTCGTCAAGCTCCTTGCGAAAATCCTCCGGGTTCTCACATGTGAAGTTGAAAAGGATATTCTTTATCTCCTTCATCTTGGAGATAACAGCCTCTTTGTCCTCGATAATCACGTTACCTACTGGTGCATCGACTGGGACATCCGCCGTATCCACAGTGCGGTTCAACTCCCTTAGATAACGGTCGTTGGTTGTCTCAAAATTTTCCTTTATATCGACAAAATCAACCACGTAGCCATATTTGAAGTCCTTGTATGGACGATTGACCCTTGTAAGCGCCTGCAACAAGTCGTGTCCGTCAAGGCTTCTGCCGAGATAGAGCTTTTTGAGCCTCGGCGCATCGAAACCTGTAAGAAGCATCTGGTTGACAATCAGCACATCTACTGACATCTGCTTCTTGAACCCTTCGATATAGGCCTTTCTCTCAAGTTTGTCGCCTTCATCATGCAATATAAGAGAAGCCTTGAGAGGCTTCTTGGGAGAACTATATGAAATCATCGGGTCTTCGAGCATCATCAGTTTTTCTTCCTGCTTCTTCTCGACATACAGAGACCGTGAGAATCTCTCCTGCCACAGACGATACATTTCTCTTGCCTGTGGATTTGTCCTGCAAACTATCATCGCTCCGATGCTTTCATCATCCTGTTCCTCTCGAAAACGGCGGAAGTCGGTGATTATGTAGTCAAGAAGAGCATTAAGATAACTATCGTGCTCAAGGATTTTGTTCTTGTCAATGTCGCTCTTCTTGATTTCCACACCTCCGGCCAACTTGTCCAATATGCTTTTTATCTTTTCCTTATAGACCGTTTCTATAGGCTCGCGCATCAACTTCAGAGTATATCCGTCAGAGATTGATTTGTCGTAGTAATATGTGTCAATGTAATTACCGAAAACACGCCAAGACTCCCTTTCTTCCTTAAGAAGAGGCGTTCCTGTTAGAGCTATCTTTACGGCATCCTTATCAGCTTCAAGCAGGTTTGCAAGGAAACTCCCCTCAGGATTGTAGCCCCTATGCGCTTCGTCTATAAAGAACACCCTTTGAAGAGATGTGCTGTAACTGTTGTCCAACTGTATCTTCTCAGAGTCTTCCTTGAATTTCTGTATGTTGACGACCATTATCTCAGGCTTGCCCACGCTGTTCTCCACAGGGTCGATGCTTCTGAAATCTTTCATCAGTTCATTCCTGCTGTTCGCAGTTCTTACAATCAGTCCTCTCGCTGCAAACTCATCGCTTGCCTGTTCCATAAGAGCGATGCGATCAACGATGAAATAGAATTTCACGGCAGTCTGCCTCTGAGCATAAAAATCCGTAAGGCTTCGCACGGAATAGTATGCGAGTGCGGTCTTACCACTCCCTTGAGTATGCCAGATGATACCGCTTTTGACTCCAGCGGCTAATTTTCTCCTGATGGCCAAAGATGCGAACAGTTGCTGATAACGCATCACGTGCTTTTCCAAAGAAACCTTCTTGCTGCCGTCGTCTTCTTCCGTCGTCTTGTTCACGTAGGCAAAACCATATCGGAGGAGAAACAGGAAACGCTCCTTGCTCAACATCGATGTCAGAATTCTGTTGGTAGGAGTAGATGGTTCTTTATTAGTCTGATAGTCAGGAAGATTTTTAATAACTACGCAGTTGCGATGCTTGAGAACCCTTTTCTCAAGTTCCTCTGAGACCTCTTCATAAGGATAAGAAGAGACAAAGTTTTTGTCTGCCTCGCGAAAGACATTGAAGAACGCCTTATTCTCTGAGATGCAGCAATAAAAAGCCCCTTGAATCGGAACACGGTTGTCGTTATCATATTCTTGATTATTGGAGAAAATCATCAACTGCGTGATGTTGATAAAGCGCCTGAATGCCTTGTTGGACATTCTCTTGTTGATTCTGTCTCTTTCAGCGAGAATTCCATCGTGATTATTCGGTTTCTTGACTTCAATGAAGGCAAGCGGAAGCCCATTCACAAAACAAGTTATGTCTGGACGGAAACTGTCGCCGGTGTCAGAATTCTCACAGGTAAATTCCGTGGTAACGTGCCACTCGTTATTGTCAGCATTCTCGAAATCGACAAGTTTAAGACCACTGTTGGCAGAGAGTATGGTATAGAACTCTTTGCCCAGATCATCATTCCGAAGCATTCCGACTATCTTGTCAAGCATCTGATGGCTTCCAGTCTCATCCAATTCGGGATTCAATCGCCTGAGTGAGCGAAGAAATATGCCGGTCAGAATGTTTGTGTCAGGATTATAATCTGAAATGTCATCGAGATAGGTATATCCCAGACGACATAAGTGCAATGCCGCCGGCACTTGCACGCGAGTGTTTTCCGTAAAGCTGTTCATTTCCTATCATCAATCTTGCCAATTACAAATTTAGCAAATTTTACCGACATTGAAGACAATCACTTCTGGTACCTCAAGATAATTATGGAGTATTAACGGAAATGATTGTTGTCATCATATTACTGCGTTTCTGGCGTAACAGATAGATAATAAGTCCACTGTAAATTATTACTTTGTGATAAAGACGGTCATTTGATGTAATAGTCACCTGCCCCTTGCTGGTTGTCAATCTGACAAGTAAACTAGACAAGCAATCTTCTTAATCGGCAAAATTACCCTAAAAAGCACCTCTTATCCGACAAAATTGCTTATTTTTGCTATCAACACCACTGTTGTTGGAAAAATTTCAATGAGGTTATTATTGTAAAAGCTTCGACTATCCACCCGTTACTAATCACTATAAGACGCAGAACTATCACATATCATGTTATCCGCCATTCCAACACTCCCCTGCTGCTGAACAATTTAATCGACATCTACACTGTGAAAAGATGTTCACCAATAAAACTATCAGCACAACTTAGTCCTACATAGAGGTTTGTAAATAATGAAATAAGCTGAAAAGTGTTGAATACGTTTGGAAAGTCGCTTGGAAAAATGTAGCTTTGCAGCGAAAAGTCGCTTGAAAAAGTGTAACATGCTCAAACGTAAGATTGAAACCGTCCTCCAGGACTGGAAAAAGAACCCTTCAAGGAAGCCCCTCGTCATCAAAGGTGTCCGTCAATGTGGGAAGACTTTCTCCGTGCTGCGTTTTGCCGAGGAGAACTATGCGCACAACGTCTATATTGACTTCTATGAGATGGAGGAAGCCAAGGCCGCTTTCCGTGGCTCCAAGAAAGTGGATGACATTGTGATGTATCTCACCGCCATGATTCCGGGTGCCACGTTTGTTCCCGGAGAGACCTGCCTTATCCTTGACGAACTGCAGGAGTGCCCGGAGGCGCGCACCGCTTTGAAGTTCTTCAAGACTGACGGTCGGTACGATGTCATCTGCACCGGCTCCTTGCTGGGTGTCAGCGGCTACGGAACCAAGAAAAAGAAGAAAGACCAGAAGAAAGGCACGTCAGTCCCGGTGGGTTACGAGACCATCGTGGACATGAACCCGCTGGACTTTGAGGAATTCCTGTGGGCAAACGGCATCACGCCGGAGATCATCGACTTTCTCCACGAGTGCCTGAAGAAGGAAGTCCCCGTCCCCGAGGCCATCCACAACCGGATGAATGACCTCTTCCTGCAGTACATCGTCGTTGGCGGTATGCCTGAGGCTGTGGGTACCTTCCTGCAGAACCACGACATCGGCCAAGTCCTGCAGGTCCAGCGCAACATTGTGGACGAGTACAAGGACGATATGGTTAAGTATGCCGACGATGCGGACAAACCCAAGATCCGCGAATGCTTCGAATCCATCCCCCGCCAGCTGGCCAAGGAGAACAAGAAGTTCCAGTATGCGACTATCCGCAAGGGAGCCCGCTCATCGGAGTATCTGGGGAGCCTTCAGTGGATAGAGGACGCCGGCATCATCTCCAGATGCTACAATCTCACTCAGACTGAGCTGCCACTGGACGGCAATGCGGAAGACGATGTCTTCAAGGTTTATATGCGGGACTCCGGCCTGTTCCTCTCCATGCTAGAGCAAGGCACACAGTCTGATGTCCTGCAGGGAAACCTTCTCGGTTACAAGGGTTCCATCTTTGAGAACATCATCGCAGACGTTTTCTCCAAGATGGGCCGGGACCTGTACTACTATCACAAGGAGTCCGGGTTGGAGGTCGATTTCCTGATGCGCTACAAGGGACAGATTACCCTCGTCGAGGTCAAGTCCACCACGGGCAACATCAAGAGCACAAAAACCATCTTGAAGAATAAAAACGTCTATCACGTGAACAGCGCCATCAAGCTGGGCAGGTACAATGTCGGACGCGATGGCGAGACGCTTACCCTGCCGTTATATATGGCATTCCTGCTCACGGCGTATTGATCAGGTCTGCACAATAGCAAAAATAGTCGTAACTTAGCAGTCGTGGCCTGATGCCAGGCTGCATTTGTTAACACCGGGTGCGTTTCCGCCCCAAAGCGGGGACGCACCTTTTATTTTTCTCACTTCTCCCCCACCAATCGACATCGATTCCCTTCTTCAGCATCTGCTGATAATCGCGTGGGGCGATGGCAGAAGGTTGGGCGTTAGCGATAAATGCTGTTAAAGTCAACATCAGACTTAAATAATCTTCTCAAAATGAACAGGCCTATATTGCATCCGCACAATGAAATGCCAGAGCAAGACAATCCTCAAGCAGAAAGCAGTCGAAGGTGGTGGATTCGCGATCTCGTTCGAAGAAGTCAGTGGACGATAACCAGCTGACTGCCAAGCAGATAATAAACCGTCTTTGGTTTGGATGAACCAAAGACGGTTTATTATTTCTCTGATATTAAGCTTATTACCAATCACGATGCTTGCCAAAAGCAGACTTGTGATTGTCGCTTATGCCTTCGTGAAGTTGAGGGCGATCTCGAACTCGGTTGTGGCATTCCAAAGAGTCGCCAAATCAGAAGGATTCTCAAGACCAAGGAATCCCATAACCCCCTTTATTTTCCGGGCGGTTTCATTTTCCGCCTGAACCAACTGCTCAAGAAGGACATCAATTTTAGGAAGTGCCGGAAGAAGAGCTTTTACGATCGGGTCGCAAAGGGCCTTGTCCACGTAGATTCTCAGACTGTCACCATCCAGTGAATATTTCAGCTCGACTCCTCTCTGAAGAATCTTCTGAAGTTCCGCATTAAGAGCGTTTACATCCACTCCAAATTCCTTGAGTTGTGCCAGAATCTCCATGATTGAGGAGAGATCTATTCCGGAAGCATCCGATCTGACGGTCTCCGAGTCCGCGGCTTCAATGATAGCGGCAACATTAGGAACAACGAAGAGTGAGTTTCCTGTAGCATACCAGAATGCGAGGTTGGCTTTAGGTGACTCCAGCCAATCAGTATGATTTTTTGGTTTGTAATTGTAGTATCCATCTGATGATGGAGGGAAGAATAAGGTAAATGCTCCCGCCAGACTATCATCTACTCCCAAATCGGGCCAGTAACGGGCCATGATATTGCCTGTCTCGTCAAATGTGACCTGATCGAACACCTCTGTCAGAACACAGTTCCCGAAGTGATTGAGATAGGGAACACGAGATAAAAGCGTTTCACCTAACCCATCAGATATTTTCCATTTGAACTGTATCGGAGAGAGATCATTTGGATCCATACACTTACCTTCAATGTACCTGCTCTTGCGGACAATGTTCCAGCTTCCGATCAATGGAGCCGAATCCCCTTGAACCTGAGTCGCGACAGTCACTTTGACCGCACCGTCAAGAGTGATGGATCCATCAACATTGAAAGCATAACAAGGATTTTCATCCGTACTGCGCAGAGTGGCAGCAATTGATGGCGGAGTTGACACGATGGTCGTACCCTTGAACGCGAAAGAATCATCTGACTTCTTAAGAAGATCCACACTCACCTTCACGTCATTGTAACCTGGCACGACTCCTGTCAATGTAAGAGTGGCTGCATCATCGCTGTCCGCCACCAACTGAACATTTCCATAGTTACAAGGGATATCATTGACCGAGATTGTGGCCTTTCCGTTTTCCACAGAGATCTGCCCGACAGGCAGTTGTTTCCAAGTGTCGTCAGCC
>ULSR01016914.1_pt1 | contig 13766 bp, 7 predicted proteins | sample 1956861 | NCBI WGS metagenome assembly ULSR01 (sample SAMEA4835713, study PRJEB28245) | human gut metagenome | biome: gut microbiome; material: fecal sample | place: Denmark | collected 2008 | reverse complement strand
CTATACCGACGAGCCCTACACCTCGGCCATGCACCTGGAGGGTATCGAGAACAACGTCATCCTCGTCGATTCCGTCTCCAAGCGCTACTCTGAGTGTGGCATCCGTATCGGCGCCATCATCACCAAGAATACCGAGGTGCGCAAGGCCGTGCTGAAGTTCTGCCAGGCCCGTCTCTCTCCCCCCTTGATGGGTCAGATCATCGCCGAGGCTTCCCTGGAGGCTCCCGAGAGCTATATCGAGGGCGTGCAGAAGGAGTATGTGGAGCGTCGCAACTGCCTCGTCAATGGTCTGAACCAGATCCCGGGCGTCTTCTCTCCGATGCCGAAGGGCGCGTTCTACACGGTCGCCAAGTTGCCCGTGGACAATGCCGAGAAGTTCTGCCGCTGGCTCCTGGAGGAGTTCTCTTATGAGGGCGAGACCGTCATGATGGCCCCCGCAAGCGGCTTCTACAGCACCAAGGGTGCCGGCCTCGACGAGGTGCGCCTGGCCTATGTGCTCTGCTGCGACGAGCTGCGCAAGGCCCTCGTCTGCCTGGAGAAGGGCCTGGAGGCTTATCCCGGCCGCGTGAAGTAAGTCTATCGCATTCCCCTTATAGGGAGCGGGGAGTCGCCCAAGGAGCGGCTCCCGGCTCCTTTCCCTTTATATGATGCCGGACGATTGTGGTCCGGTCTGCTACGCATTCATCTCAATAGAAACACTATGAATTTCCCCCTGTTTATCGCACGCCGTATCTACGGCAAGGGAGCTGGAAGTCAGAAGGTGGCCAAGCCTGCCATCCGCATCGCCACGGCAGGTGTGGCCATCGGTCTGGCCGTGATGATCGTCACGGTGAGCGTGATCCTTGGTTTCAAACATACGATCCGCGACAAGGTCGTGGGCTTCGGAAGCCATATTACCGTGGCCAACATCGCCAGCCTGATGTCCTCCGACCAGTATCCGATACAGATGGACGACTCCATGACGACCGTCCTCCGCGCCATACCGGGCGTGCGCCACGTGGAGCGCTACGCGATGACACAGGGCATCCTCAAGACCGACGACGACTTCCTGGGCGTGGCCCTCAAGGGCGTCGGTCCTGAATACGACACGACCTTCATCCACCAAAATATGGTGGAGGGGTCGATTCCCCATTTCTCCGATTCCTCCTCCACGCAGCGGCTGCTCATCTCCAAGACCATTGCCGACCAGTTGCGCGTGAAGTGTGGGGAGCGCATCTTCGCCTATTTCATCAACCACCAAGGGGTGCGCACGCGCCGCTTCACCATCACGGGCATCTACGAGACCAACCTCAAGCAGTATGACCAGCAGATGTGCTTCACCGACCTCTATACCGCCAACCGCCTCAACGGCTGGCAGGAGGACCAGTTTAGCGGGGCGGAGATGCTGGTCCACGACTTCGGCCAGATCGACGAGGTGGAGCACCAGGTCGTGAAGCGCGTCAACCGCACCACCGACCACTATGGCGAGACCTATTCCTCCTCCACGGTCACGGAGATGAACCCGCAGATCTTCTCCTGGCTGGAGCTGATGGACCTCAACGTCTGGCTCATCCTCGGACTGATGATCGCCGTGGCGATCGTCACGATGGTCTCGGGCCTGCTCATCATCATCCTGGAGCGCACGCAGATGATCGGCGTGCTCAAGGCTTTGGGAGCCAAAAACCAGCAGGTGCGCCACGTCTTCCTGTGGTTTGCCACGTTCGTCCTGGCCAAGGGCCTTCTTTGGGGCAACGCCTTGGGCCTGGGCCTCATCGCCCTCCAGCACCTCACGGGCTTCGTGCGCCTCGATCCCCAGACCTACTACGTCAGCACGGTCCCCGTCGAGATCTCCTGGCCTATCGTTCTGGCCCTCAACGTGGCCACGCTCCTGGTCTGCGTTGCCGCCCTCGTCGTCCCTTCCTTCCTCGTCTCCCGTATCCATCCCGCCAAGAGCATGCACTACGAGTAGGGCCTCTTGTCCTTAACGTTTGCGGGTCTCCCACATAGATTCCCCTCCGACGACAAAGGGCTGGATCCCGATTCGGAATCCAGCCCTTTGCATTTAAGGATGATCAGCTGCTATGGCAGCCGAGGGGAGTATTAATCTTTGCCCCAATTGTCGCTGTTCGATTTTCCCCACAAGCCTGTGTATTCGGCGTCGATCTTGGTCTTCTCCTCGCCGACCACATCAAACTGGCTGATGCATACGCCCTTGAGCGATTCTTGGTGGACGCTGGCCTGCAGGATGCCTCCGTTGCAGATAGTCTCGACCTGTACCACGTTGATATTGGGAGTGATATAATTTTTCTTCATTTTCGTGTCGTTGTTATACTCGTTTTTATCTGATGATAACCTTCTTTCCGTTTACTACATACATTCCCTTGGGCAAGCCCTCCAGGCTATTGTCGCGGCGCACCATCTGTCCGTGCATGTTGAATACGCCCACTATGCCGCGCTTATAGGAGGTGCTATTGCTGCTGCCGTGGATGTCGTCGATGCTCGTGGCGCTATCCTCCACGCCGTCGATCATGAGCGAGACCGAGCTTGCGGATGTGCTCGACAACTCAAACCAGCAGCGGAACGCCTTCAGTCCGTATTGATAGAGCTCGCCATTCTCCTTTGGGCCGCTCGGCACCTGGATGAGCTTGCCCTGATACATAAAGAAGTCGCCATTGAGGTCGTCGCGGTCCTTGATGATCTCGCCGTTGTCGTATGTCTTTGCCATCGTGCCCTTGCAGACCATCTTGCCCGGGGTGCCGCTTCCCTCGAAGGTCTTTGTTGACACCCAGGTGTTGGGATTCATATGCTCCGTCAGTCTCTTTCTATCAAGCGACACCATCGTGATGTCGTAGTGGTCGGCTTTCAAGGTCTTCGTCAGTCTGTTGTCTTCGTCCTTAGACGGCTTGTAGTCTTTACCCAGCCATTCGCTGTTGTCCTCGCCTGCTGATGTGTAGAATCGGTCTACGGTGTAGGGTGCCGACTTCACCTGTGTATATGGCGGGAAGACGATATACGGCTCGAAGGCCTTGACCATCACCGAGTCGTCGTTTTGGGGCTCCACGGTCACAAACTGCACGCTATTCTCCGTCAGCGCCGCAAGTCTTGCCACCTTCACGGCATCTCCGAATGTGCGCTTCATCTGTCCCCACGTCAGATCGACGGGCAGGATGAGCGAGTTCCACATGTTGTCGTTCAGTTTGCGGTTGAGGTGAAGCACGCTGTTCTTGTATTCGTCCTTTGCCTCGGTCAGATAGCGCAGGTCGGTCGATTCCTCGTCGAGAATCAGCTCCGGGTTGCGTCGCGGTCCGGCATAAAGCAGCTTGAATTCGTCCACGGCGGTCAGCTCGTCCTCGGCTACAGCCGGCTTTCCGTCGGGTGTAGGGTCTACGTAGAAGCCTATGCGGAGCGTAACGGGGTTCTTATCTGATATTTCGTTCCCATCCAGGGCTTTGTCGAGACATATCTGCACCTGGTTCTCATACTCTCCCTCGAAGAAGGCATGTCCGATACCGGCTCCTTCGTAGTTCTTGCCCTTGTGTGTTTGGGCAAGCTGATAGGCATCATCCTGACTGATGCCGTTGAGGGTAGCTGTTGAGTATTTATCAGTAATCGGTTTGCCGTCGGCACCGAGCACCGTAATGAACAAGTTTGCAAGCGTTTTGCCGTTCGTAGTGATGTTCTCCGAACTGTTCGATGTGCTGAATCCGTTGCATCGCAGCAGGTACCATCCTCCCTTGTGTACCTTCACGTCCTGATAGAATGTGAAGCCGCGCAGGCCTTTGGTGTAGCAATAGAAATACTTGCCGTATTTTTGTTGATGAGCCTCAGTCCTACCTGTAAAACCATCATCTTTTGAGTTGCTAACTTTGTCATACGTCTTATACATCGTTTCATCTCCGAAACGTACGTGGCTGTTCACGTCAGCAGATTTGTCTTCACTTTTGATTATCCATTTTGCAGCACCGGCATCATGTATTCTGAAATCAGGACATGTGATAAGGAAAGAGGCATCGACAGGCGACTTCATATATGCAGGGATTGTGTTGAAGAGCAGGTAATACTCATTCTTTGTAATGACCTTCCATTCCTGGTTCTTGTATTCCAGGGTGTCCTCTGCAAGGTTTGTCTCATAATCGCAGAATTTATTCTCGTCGTTGGGATAAGCAGTGAGATAACCTAAATGGGAAACTGGAAGGAATGAGTTGATTTCGACGAGATACACCTTGTTCTTATCTGAATAGTCCTTGGCTTTTACAAATCTGATAGCGCAATTTTCCTTTCTATCCATAAAGACCCCATTTACCCCATCTTTATCCTTGAAGATTCCCATATATGGGCCAGTTCCAGAACCTTCAACTTTGCTTTTCAGAAAATACGTTTATGAATCTTTATTCCATATCATATAAATGGAATGTGGTGAAACATTCAGCGAGGCATGGGTACCCCACTTACCACCAATGCTCAGAAACTTTTTGGCACCGACGTTATACAGACACACAATCTTATTTCCGTCGGTTTCAGCCAGTCCTTTGTCTGTACAAATTGCTGACGAAGGATCAATGCCATAAAGTTTGTCAACACCTCCAATAGTATTTTCTGTTCCGTTGCTTGCAGTCGCTTTATTTTGTGCCGAAGCCTGCCCTATGGGGACAAGAATCCACACGAGTAGCATGGCTGCGAAAAGTTTCCAAAGGCTGGATGATGCCTTGGAAGATTGCAATGTTGTAGTTCTCATAAAAATTGATCCTGTGTATAAATGTGTATAAACTTGTTTTGATTTATTTCTCTGTCCGAAGGGCATGGCGCTGCAGAGTCGGCTCCTATGGTGATAGAAGCTACTCTGTTTGCTAAGTCCTTGTCGAATGGTAATAATGGGTGGTTGTGGTCAATCAAGCCACTGGCGTATCCTGAAGATATCCTTCCCTCCTTTGCGTCTCTATGGTGTGTGTGGCGCGAAGATCTGCCTAAAAACGACCGATCCGGGCCTTGTCTCCATTTTGACGGCGCAAAATTACTGTAATTTCTCTAAACTGCCAACTTTTTATCTGTTAATTTGTATTGTTTTCATTTCAAAAGCCAGTTTTACCCCCCCCCGTTCTTGATCTGCGTCAATTTCTAAGTCTTGTTTGTTCGCCAGTCTTGTAATGGTAATAACGCGCTTTTGGTGATGAAAGCTTCCTCCCTCCTGCCGTCTTCTCCTCGTGTCTTCTGCCCTCTTTTGTCCTCTTCTGTCTTATTTCCTTTTCTTCGGTAAGCCTTCGGGATTTCTTCGGGGTAGCGCATCTTATTACTATTGCCGGACAGGCTACAAGCTCTTACAGGAACGTTCTCCTGGTATTCTTTCTCGTCATGGCAAAACTCGAGCGAACTCAGTTTTACGCATGGCTTATCGAAAGCGTTGTTATACGTTGTACTTATTGTTCTTGTTGTTTTCCCTACTCAGCAGGCTGCATCGAAACAACCCTGACACGCTATTTTTCGGATGAACCATTTTTCCCTTTTTCATGCGATCGTTTTTTGATTGTTTGCCCTTGGTTTTTCTTTTCAACATGCGTTTTTGTGAAAAAGACACCCTCAAATCGTGGTGAAGCCTTGATTTTGATGTAGCACTTTCGTAGTCAATTCTGCGGCCTAAAGACCGGAAAGTGAGGCTTGCGAGACCTATTTTTACCCCATTTTCTTCGGCTTTTATCGGCTATCATATCGACTATGTTGTCGAATATAGAGGTGAAAGTAAAGTAGTAGAAAGGGATAATCTGTTGGTAATAAGCCTTTTAGAGAGAAAAGGGTGTTTGGGCTTTGTTCCAGTTCCAGTTGTTCCAGTTATTTTTTGAGGGTATGCAAAATCCTATTACCCCTATATATACTATATAACTAATTAGTTATTAAGTAGTTATAGATAATAAGAGAAAAATGGGGGTGTCTCGAAATTAATTGGAATACTGGAACAACTGGAACGCTCTTCTTTCTCCGAGGCTTCTCAAGTGCTGAGATGCCTCTTCTCTCCAAGGCCCTCCCGGGGGATGTTCTCCTCTCTGAGGCCCTTCTGTGATGGCCCTTCCCCTCGCTGGCCCCAACCATTTGCTCGAAGCTTCGACAGAAGGGTATTTCCGTCTCCTTGCGTCTCATTGCGTCTCATTCCACCCTCATCACCCGTTATCTCACGTTATCACCCGTTATCTCACGTTATCTCACCCAATCGCATCCAATCGCATCGTATCGCACTATTGGGTTGGCAGAAAGATTTAACTTTGCAGCATGAACACGATTCTAGGGCAGGCCCGCCTCCCGATTGGCCACGGCAGACGTCCGCCTCTCCTGCAGAATCCATGTCTCCACGGTCTTTGACATACTGACACACAAAGGGCGGGCCCAACCTGTGACAGGCCAGGCGCCCCCCCCTCAGACCCAAAGCGACGAGTGAATCTCCCTACGCCCCCTCGCGCAGGATGTCTAGCGCCTGGCGAGCCTCCTCGTCGCCGACGGTCTGCTGCATCTTAGCGTGATAGAACGACTTGAAATCTGCATTTTAGCGTGATAGAAAGATCAAAAACCTGCATTTTAGCGTGATAGAACGAGGTAAAATTTGCATTTTAGCGTGATAGAAAGGTCAGAAATCTGCATTTTAGCGAATTTTAAAGTCGCTAAATTGCTCGTTTTCAATATTTTCAGTATTTTTGCACTTGAATAGATCAATAAGCTTACGGTTATGGTGGAAGAAAGAATCATACTTCAAGTGTTGGCAGAGCAAAAAGAATATGTCGGCAACTATCATCCCGAACAATGGGTAAAGCGGAGCGAGGAGGCGTTGTTCGAGTTTGACAGTCCCCTTGCACAAGTCGTGATAGGAGTGAGGCGAAGTGGTAAATCGACCCTTTGCCATAAGGTGCTTTTAGAGCATGGCATAGACTATGGCTACGCCAACTTTGATGACGACCGTTTCGCAAAATTGCAAACAGAAGACCTGAATACGTTGCTTTCTTGCATCTATCAGGTATATGGTACTGATATACAGTATATCTTTCTCGATGAGATACAAAATGTTGATGGATGGCATTTGTTTGTCAACCGTCTTCTACGTTCCAATCTACACGTTGTGGTAACGGGGAGTAATGCCAAACTGCTCAGTGGAGAGTTGGCAACACATTTGACGGGCCGTTACAATGAAATCCATTTGTTCCCATTCTCTTTTCGAGAATATTGTTGTTTCCGTCGCATCGACACTCGTGGCATCACAACCAAAGCCGAGGCCGAAAAGAAAGCGGCATTTATTGACTATATCAATGATGGCGGTTTTCCGGAAATGCAGAACTTGCGCAATAAGCGCGGATACGTACAGAGCCTCATGGAGGCCATCATCACTAAAGACATACAGCAACGTTTCAAAATCCGCAACACGGACGCCCTGCGGAAAATAGCCAACCACCTGATCAACAATGTGTGCCAGGAGGTCAACTACGATAGCATCTCTCAAGTGTTGAAGATAACGGATCAAACGGTAAAGAAATACGTGGATTATTTGCGCCAGGCATTTCTCATACAATTGCTTTCCAAGCACTCCTTCAAGAGCAAAGAGCGAATAAGAAACGCAAAGGCGTATATCGTGGATTGTGGGCTGCAGAACAATCGTGAAAATTCTTTTGCGCCCGAAAATATTGGTTGGCGCTTGGAGAATGTTGTCTATATAGAACTGCTGCGCAGGTGTAGCAACGACTTCTTGGACATATACTACTACAAGGAGTCGCCGCGCTCCAAAGAAGTGGATTTTGTAGTGTGTAACCAAGACAAGGCTGTGGAGCTGATACAAGTGGCATACGACATCGACAGCACAAAGACCTTCAACCGCGAGACGAGCTCGCTTGTGAAAGCCTCGACGGCATTGCGTTGTGACAAGCTGACGCTCATAGCCATGACCACGACACGTGATATTATGGTAGAAGGCAAAAGCATCCATGTCTGCTCCGCCATCGACTGGCTTCTGAAAATAGAGAGATAGGCAATCATTTCGACAACTTAAACCAGTAAGAAAATCATGGAAGAAAAGAAACTGTGGTATAGAAAAATCCCCCTCTGAGAGGCGGGTCTCGGAAGGGGAATCTTGAACCACGTGGGGCGTGGTCCAACCCGAGGCGGGCAGGGCCTCAGGTCGAAACAAGAGGGTGGGTGAGCGCTTTAGGCCCCCTCGCGCAGGAAGTCGAGCGCTTCGCGAGCCTCCTCGTCGCCGACGGTCTGGTCGATGATGGGCCGGCCAAAACCACTCAGAAGCACGGAACGGATCTCTCCGTGGTGCGACTTCTTGTCGTGGTGTATGAGCGTGACGAGCTCGTCGTAGTCCTGGCAACTGATGGCCGGCGTGCCGTAGAACTCGCGTACGAAGCGCACGGTCTGCTGCATCTGCTCCGTGGGGAAGCCCGTGCGGAGCGTAGAGAGGTAGAGTTCGCAGACCAGTCCGAAGGCCACGGCATGGCCATGGGGCAGCGCCTGGCGGCTGAGCGACCACTCCTCGATGGCATGGCCGAAGGTATGGCCGAGGTTGAGCGACTTGCGGATGTCCTTCTCCAGCGGGTCGCGCCTCACGTAGCGGAGCTTGATGTCGATGCTCGCCTCGATCATCTTGGCCAGCTCGTGCCAGTCGGGCTGCGAGAGGTCGAAGCCGACGAGTCGGGCCCATCGCTCCTGGCTGTCGAGGAGACCGTGCTTCAGCATCTCGGCATAGCCGCTGCGAAGGTCGTCCGTGTCGAGCGTCTTCAGCCAGTCGGTATTGATGATGACGCGGGAAGCATCCTGGAAGGTGCCGATCTCGTTCTTCATGCCCCCGAAGTTGATGCCCGTCTTGCCTCCCACGCTCGCATCGACCATGGCCAGCAGCGTGGTGGGGACGTTGATGAAACTGAGGCCCCGCTTGAAGGTCGCTGCCGCGAATCCGCCGAGGTCCGTCACCATGCCGCCTCCGAGATTGATGACGAGCGAGTGGCGGTTGGCCCCGCCCTTCTGCAGTCGCTCCCAGACGCGCGTGAGCTGGCGCAGGTTCTTGTTGGCGTCGCCATCGACGATCGTGATCACCTCTGCCTGGCGCAGGGTGGGGAAGTGGGCCATCTCGCTCCAGCAGAAGCGATGAGAACTGGTGTCGCAGATGACGAAGATGCCATCGTGCTCACACTCGGAGATACACAGCGCGAGATCGCTCTCGAAACGATCTGATAGGATGATTCTCTGTTCCATATCTGTTTCCTTTCTTTGTCTGTTCTTATTCTATACAAAATTATCATTTTTCGCCGTAACGACCGTCAAAAGCTGGTTGTTTTAACAATAATACACATTTCGGCTTCCGTTCTTGCGCATCCACCCGCCGTAGTGTGCAAGATTGTAAGGACATAAAGGAAAAACGGATGCATTTTAAACCATCGGGGCGCTGGCGCGTCCTAAGACAGGACAAAGCAATAGATAGAAAGCAAGGACAAGAGCAAAAACAAGAACAAGAGCAAAACAATAGTAACTACACAAGAACAAGATGGATATAAGAAAGAGAATCAGTATAGTCCTGGTGGCACTCCTGGCCCTGGTGGGCGTCTCGGCCCGGGCACAGACCGTCTCGGGCACGCTCATCGACGGCCAGCACAAACAGCCCCTCGGCTACGCCGTCGTCCAGCTGCTGGGATCGGACAGCACCTACGTCTCGGGCACGACGAGCGACGACACAGGCCGCTTTGCCCTCGCCGCCCCGCGCGACGGCCGCTACATCCTCAAGGTCTCCTTCGTCGGTATGCGCACGCTCTGCCACGACGTCGTGGTCGCTGGTGGCAAGGACAAGGAGGTCGGCGCCCTTACGCTCCAAGCCGACGAGCACGTGCTGCGCGAGGTGACGATCGCCGCCCAGGCCCCGAAGGTCGTGCTCAAGAACGACACCTTCCAGTATAACGCCTCCGCCTACCGCGTGGCAGAGGGATCGACCGTCGAGGCCCTGGTCAAGGTGCTGCCCGGCGCAGAGATAGGCGACGACGGGTCGATCAAGATCAACGGCAAGGAGGTGAAGAAGATCCTCGTCGATGGCAAGGAGTTTATGACCGGCGACACCAAGACGGCCATGAAGAACCTCCCCGCCTCCATCATCGACAAGGTGAAGGCATACGACCAGCAGAGCGACCTGGCCCGCGTCACGGGCATCGACGACGGCGAAGAGCAGACCGTGCTCGACTTCGGCATGAAGAAAGGCATGAACAAAGGATTCTTCACCAACATCAACCTCTCCATGGGCAACCACGGGCGCTATAGCGAGCGTGGCATGGCGGCCTACTTCAAGGACAACTTCCGCATGATGGGTTTCCTCTCGGCCAACAACGTCGGCGACATGATGTTTGGCGGCGGCCGACGGGGCGGATTCGGACAGACCCGCCAGGGACTCAACAACACCAAGATGGCCGGCATCAACATGAACTACGACAACGGCAAGACCTGGCAATGGGACGGATCCCTGCGCTGGAACCACAACAACGGCGACCTGCAGGCCAAGGTCTTCTCCGACAACTTCCTGGCCTCGCAGCACGCCTACACGCGCCGCATCAGCCAGCAGTACACGCGGTCCAACAGCTGGGACGGACGCTTCCGCCTGGAGTGGACCCCCGACTCGATGTGGAACGTGATGTTCCGGCCAAGCCTGCAGCTCAGCAAGAGCGACGGCCTCGACGTGAGCACCTCGGCCACCTTCTCCGAAGATCCCTATGCCCAGGGCGACGACCCGCTCGCCGAAGACCTGCTCGCGGCCATGCAGGCCCAGGGCACCCTGGTCAACCGCCAGCGCAACACGACCGTGACCTATGGCGACAACACCTCGGCACAGGCCTCGCTCCAGGTCAACCGCAAGCTCTCGGCCAACGGGCGCAACGTCACGCTCCGCCTCCAGGGCAACTACAACGAGGCCGACGCCAAGACCTTCTCCACCCAGGACCTGCAGTACTACCAGCTGCTCGACGCCATGGGCCAGGACTCCATCTACCGCGCCTACCGCTACAACCTCATGCCGACCAAGAGCCACGGCATCGGCGTGGAGGCCACCTATAGCGAGCCCATCGCCCGCCGCACCTACCTGCAGCTGGCCTACCAGTACAACTACGCCCTGAGCAAGAGCGACCGCTCCACCTACGACTTCTCCTCGCTCGGCGGCGGCTACTTCGATGGCGTCGAGCCCGCCTACCGCTCCTGGGGCAGCTACCTCGCCCTGCTGCAGCAGCCCCTCGGCAACTACTTCGACCAGTCGCTGAGCCGCTACTCGGAGTACAAGACCCACACGCAGAACATACAGCTCATGATCCGCATGAACCAGGAGAAGTGGCGATTCAACGCAGGCGTGCAGCTCCAGCCGCAGCACAGCATCTACCAGCAGGACTACCTCGGCGTCCACGTCGATACCGTGCGCAACTCCTTCGACTGGAGTCCGACCATCGACTTCCGCTATAAGTTCTCGCCGCAGAGCAACCTCCGCCTCTTCTACCGCGGATCGGCCACGCAGCCCACGATGAGCCAGCTGCTCGACATCACGGACAATACCGACCCGCAGAACGTCAGCGTCGGCAACCCGGGCCTGCGTCCCGCCTTCACCCATCGCATCCACGCGTTCTACAATGGCTACCGGCAGAGATACACGCAGTCGTGGATGACCTTCTTCCACTTCGCCTCCGTCCACAACGCCATCGGCAATAGCGTGACCTACGACGCCAGTTCGGGAGCCCGCGTGGTGAGGCCCGTCAACATCAATGGCAACTGGAACCTGAACGCGGGCGTGATGTTCAACACCAGCATCGACACCCTGGGCGTATGGAATGTCAACACCTTCACGACCGTCGATGTCAACCGCTACGCCTCGCTCCTGCAGCAGTCGCGGCAGAGCCTCGTGGAGCGCAACATCACCAATCAGACCAACCTCAGCGAGCGACTGACCTTCAGCTATCGCAACAGTTGGCTGGAGGTGGCCCTCGACGGGTCGGTGGAGTACAACCACACGAAGAACCAGCTGCAGTCGGCGCAGAACCTCAACACCTGGCGCTTCGCCTATGGCGGATCCATCAACCTCACGGCGCCCTGGGGCACGAGCCTCTCCACGGACCTCCACATGAACAGTCGCCGAGGCTACAACGACGCCTCGCTCAACAGCAATGAACTGCTTTGGAACGCCCAGGTGGCACAGAGCTTCCTGCGTGGCAAGCCGCTCACGATCTCGCTCCAGCTCTACGATATCCTCCACCAGCAGAGCAACCTCTCGCGCGTGGTCAACGCCATGGGGCGCACGGACACGGAGTATAACAGCATCAACAGCTACGCGCTCCTGACGATCTCCTATCGCTTCAACCTCTTCGGAGGCAAGCCGCAGCACCCGGCAGGCGTGCGCCGTGGCGACGACGGCCCGCCTATGGGACCTCCGGGTGGCCGTCCGCCCATGGGTCATCCCGGAGTACGCCCCTTCTGACGCCCGTTAGCAAAACAGCGTGATGGTTTTCGACCTGTACGGTTGAAACGGGCTGAAAGCCCAACAGACCATAGCCCAGGGCATCGCCCTGGGTATAATAGCAATCAACAATACGCCCTGTAAGGGCAAAAGCATTGTTTATGACCTGCTTCTTTAAAGCTTTTGCCCTTACAGGGCGACAGGTTTGCGTCCGTAATAACCCAGGGCGATGCCCTGGGCTAGGAGCTACTGCCCTTTCAGGGCGTGTGGAGCTTACATGCGAAAGTTGAGTAACAACGCTTCGCCTTGGATATTTCCTGACATTTTGTCCTGGCGAAGCGTTCCATTTCATGGAACCCTTTGTTGTATTTTGTTGTTTACCTTGCAGCAAGATTGCTCAAGGCGAAGCGTTGTTCATGATTGTATTGGTTGTATGAGTTGTTTTCCCCTATAAGCAGGACGTTTGTCCACGTCTTGTTGCTTGTTCTTTCCCTTTATAGTCAAAAAGAGAAAAATGAGCCCTGAATGTTTTGGCATTCAGGGTTTTTTCGTATTTTTGCATCGGGGATACGCTTTTCGCCTTTTGGCGGATGCGAATCTCGCTCCTTCCAAGAACCGAGAGGCCGAGGGAGACATCATTAAAAAAGTAGAAATAAAACAGAAAGAAAAGTATGTTGCTAAACGCTTTGTGGATCGTGGTGGGCGTGGTGCTCGTCCTTTGGGGCGCCGACCGACTCACCGAGGGGGCGGTGGCCGTGGCCGAGCGGCTCCGCGTGCCCCAGATAGTCATCGGACTGACCATTGTCGCCCTGGGCACCTCCATGCCCGAGCTCTGCGTCAGCGTCGTCTCCGCCCTCAAGGGCACTCCTGACCTGGCCGTGGGCAATGTCGTGGGAAGCAATATTTTCAACGCCCTGCTCATCGTGGGCGTGGCCGCCCTCGTGGCCCCTATGACGATCCTGCGATCCACGGTCTTCAAAGACGTGCCCTGCGCCCTCGTGGCCTCGGTCGTCCTACTCATGATGTGTCAGAACGACTGGGTCATCACACGCCTCGACGGCGCCATCCTCTTCGTCTTCTTCCTCGTCTTCATGCGCCTCACGATCAAGGGCGCCACCTCGGCCCAGCCTGCGCCGCAGGCAGCCCAAGGAGAGACAACCCAAGGTCAGACAGCCCAGGAGGCCGCAGCCGACGAGGCTTCTGCCAAGCAACCCATGAAGGGCTGGCTGGCCGGCCTGTGGATGGTCGTGGGCCTGGCCGCCCTCATCGGCGGCAGCAACCTCTTTGTCGGAGGCGCTACCGAGGTGGCACGCGCGCTGAACGTGAGCGACGCCGTCATCGGACTGAC
>ULSR01063456.1_pt1 | contig 13846 bp, 13 predicted proteins | sample 1956861 | NCBI WGS metagenome assembly ULSR01 (sample SAMEA4835713, study PRJEB28245) | human gut metagenome | biome: gut microbiome; material: fecal sample | place: Denmark | collected 2008 | reverse complement strand
TTCCCTACATGACCGACCATCCGCGTTTTGTCTATACTGATAACGAGAACATGCTCATCTATTGTGGCTATGCTATTTTCAGCGAAAACGAAGAAGACCTCCTTGTACTGAAACGTATTCTCGAATCCTCGATTTTCGACTATTATATGCAACACACCTCTAAGCCCTATGCTACCGGTTACTACTCCTACGCAAAGAACTATGTAAAAGGGTTTGGAATACCTGTACTGAGTAGTAAGCAACGTGTAAGTTTGCTTTCGTTGCAGGAACAGAATGCCATAAATGGCTATGTAGAAGGATTGTATAACATGACACATACTATTAATAAATGCCAAATATAATTTAAACAACAGAGTAAATATGGAACAAGAAATAATGCAAAACGCAAACTTTGAATGGTTGGCAACACTTTTTGTGGGAATATTTTCGGCTTTCGCTGGAACATTCTTAGGTGCGGTCTTATTAAATCATCTTCAAAAATCAAATATGCGTAAAAATAGAGGGACGGCAGTAAAGGCATTGAAGATTTTGAAGAAATACGACACGAAAAAATATGGTGAAGCAAAATCTCAATTTAATATAGAGCTAAGCATCTCAGAGAAAAGAGCAGTATTAGTTTTATTGCATAAAATGGGCATACCTATACAAATTCCGGCAAGCAATAAATTCGATATTAAAGACATCGAATTTGCAGATATTACAATAGATGGGAAAGAAATAAATGGAATAATAGACCAGGTAAAAGGAGGGTATTGCGATATGCTTATCTTCAATGACGTAGAAGCCTATTTCACAAGCAACATAAGGGTTAGTGCTGTTCGTAATACAGGTGAAAAATATGTAAAAGAAGTATTGGCAAAGAGCAAATTAGTTGGTACGACGATTCATTATCCCGAAAATTGGCCTTCCTTGTTTACGTTGGGAGAGAGATTAACTATAGGTGTTTTACATGAACGTCTAGTAGATAAATCATATTTCCAGAATAATGGAGACACATCTAAAGAGGCTATTGAAAAATTGATACGAGAAATACAGATTGGCTTATGGGACATTTATTTGTTTTGGGATTTCGATTCATACCAGAACATGCAATCGCAAAGACAATTGGCAAACATTGTTCAATCTGCCGTTATGAGTCAACAGCAAATTGTGCAAAACCAAAATTCTCAATCATAAGCATATTTATCAACTTTATCAACAAACAACTAAAAAGCATTATATAATGAAGCCTCTATCCCAATCCGCAGCATGTGCAGCAAAATGTTTGTTTGCTGTGATGCAATACATGAAATCCAATGGTGGAACTGTTACCACGAAAGAAATTAACGACATAATTCAGGAGAATGTCAAGTTCACGGAGTGGGAACTAGAGCGTGCGGGAAAGTTACAGAACATCCGTTGGTGGACGATGACACAGTTCTATTCCATCGACTACAACAAGGCGGGCTATATTCTGAAAAAACAGGGTTCATGGTACCTCACACCAGAGGGTGAAGAAGCTATCAAACTCGGAGCAGAACAGATTTTGCGCAATGCCAATGCTGCATACCGCAAATGGAAGCAAGAGCAAGATTTGGATGAAGACTACGCTGTGGAAGAAGAAACTCTGGAGAAGGAAACGATTATAAACATTGAACAGTTAGAAGAACAGGCTAATGAGGGAATCCGTCAGTATATCAAGGCTAAAAATCCTTATGAATTTCAAGATATGGTGGCGGCATTGCTACGTGCAATGGGTTACTACACGCCGTTTGTTGCTCCGAAAGGTCGTGATGGAGGTGTGGATGTGATTGCTTACATTGATGCTCTCGGTGCAAAGACTCCAAGAATCAAGGTACAAGTGAAGCACATGCCTGAGACAAGTATTCCAGCGAAAGATATTCGCAGCCTGTTAGGGATACTGCGTGATGGCGACATAGCCCTGTTTGTCACTTCTGGAACTTATTCTCCACAAGCCCGAACAGAAGCATTAACAAGCAAAACTTACATCAAGCTGATTGACGGTGAAGAATTTATAGAAATGTGGCAAGAGTATTATAGCAAAATGAACGACGAAGACAAAAATATGATGCCTCTTAAACATATTGCTTTTGTGGGGAGTAATGAGTGAAAGTTAACCTTCCAAGCAAATGACCCCATGGCCTTTCTAATATGCAGGAAAAATTGAAAACAGATTCAATGGATAGATTGTTCCATGCCCCATTAACGGAAAACACTGTACAGTATATCTTATATCCATATTTTGAAAAGAAGAAAAAATAATATAGTCCATGTGTGACTAACAACGACACATCAAGCAACAACCTATGGCAAAAAAATCAAGTAATCAACATAAAGGAGATTCTTTTGAGAAGTTAGTTTTCAGGAAGTTGAAAGAACTTATTGAGAGCCAAGACATACCTGGTGTATCAAGATATAATGATATTTTTTTGCACAATAACAATATGCCAGCAAAGCTGCGCCAGATGTTATGCTGAATCCTGATATAACCATAGAAGTGTATTCCAATCCCGATAAAAAGATATGGAGCAATTTACTTGTAGTCGAATGTAAAAACCACCATAGGAAGATTGATAACTCTATGTATCGTGAGTTTGTAGGAAATCTTTCAGATTATCCACGTTCAGGGGTTCGTGGTATGATGATTTCATCAGTAGGTTTTACGCAGCAAGTAATCAGATTGGCTCAAAGTGATAATATTGCACTTGCTGTTTTGTCAGAAGAAAGTAATTGGGAAACTATCATTTGGAGACAAATAAATAATTTTGACCAGAGTCAATTTAAACATAAGGTTTTAGTAGGTGAATTTTCAACCGACTATCCAATAGTATATTGGGGAAGTTCCTTTATTACAATTTCGGATTTACTACAAGAATGTGGCATTCCGATGTCAAAAGCATTGTATGTTCCATTTATGGAGGATGATGAAATCTGTAAAAAGGTAGATGGAATCTTGCAAGACACTCGGCACTTAATAAAAGAAAATTTTATAAATCGTTGTTTCTCACTAATTGCGCCAAATTATAAATTTAATTTTGTTGAAATGCAAGAAGATTGTTTGGGCAAATGTGATTTCAAGGAACATATAATAACGATTAATTCTGCGTTGAACGAACATCGTCAAAATTTCACTATTGCTCATGAATTAGGACATATTGCTCTGCATTCATCTATTGTGGAAAATTTACTTTCAATTGAAGATAGAGAAAGCGACAAAAATACAATTATAGGAAAATCTACATATGGTAGAATGGAATATCAAGCTAATATATTTGCCTCATACCTTCTTATGCCTAATATTCCATTCTATTCAGAAGTAGCCAAACTATTCGATGAGTATAGAATCAGAACAGGGCGACTTTATCACGATTATCAGCCATGTAATATACGTGATTGCAACATTGTAACAGGTGCGTTGTCTGCCAAATTCAATGTATCCCAAGAAGCGGTTGTTGTTCGTATGAAACGCGCAAATCTCTATATTGAAGGAGACAGTTGCAATCCTTTGCATGAATATGTGAGGCGTAATTCTTGGTGGTAATGAATCTGGTTTTATGTGAATTATCTTCTCATCGAAAGTCCTCTCTTCTGCTGTTGGTCATAATATCCCTCCACCACGTTATCGACTTCACGTTTGGCCTTGATTTGCTCCCGGTTATCCAGTTTGCCTTTCTGCGTGGCTGTGATATACAGGAAATCCCCGGCTGCTTGATGCGACAGTTTGTCATCACCGAACAGGTTTAGGGCACTCTTGATATCCGCTACCTGTTCCGCATCGAAACGGGGTTTGTAATAATCCCTTGCCAAGCGGATGATGCCGTTTACCGCCTTGCGGAAGATGTCGCTTGTTTTGAGCAAGAAGAAACTGAGACTGCCGATAATCAGGTTCTGCCACGAAATGCGGTTTTTGAGCCTCGCTGTTTCTTCCGTATGTGCAGCATCCTTGCGGTTAAGCTCGGACTGGTGCTTGGCTTTCAGCTTTATCAGTTCACGGTGGTGGTCGCTCTGCATGGTTTGGATTCTGCCCTGCAACAACCCGATGGTTCCCTCGTGCGTGGAAATCTCATGGCGCAAGCTCTCTATTTCGCCTTTCAGAACCTTTGACTTACCTGTAGCCCAACCGACAGCGGCATCAAGAAGTTCGCTACCATTCTCCCTCTTCAGCTTGGAGCGTTTTTCTTTGATAGCCCTGTCAAGATCTTCACTCTGCCGTTCCTTTCGATTTGCTGTCTCGATAAGGGAATTGGCTCTGCTTTCCGCCTCCTGCATCTTCTGATTGGTCATTTCCAACTGATACTCCCGATACTGCCTTGTGGCATCAAGGCGGTTCATCTCCTCTTTCTGCTTCTCTATGATGAAGTCGTTACGCTCCAGATGCTCCTTGCCTGTCTCGGCTTTGGACTGCCCACGTTTCATCGAGAGAATATCAGATGCCAAAGTCTGCATTTCCATCATATCATTGTCGTTGAGCTTTTGGCTCTTTCCCGTGTCGTGGTTCATCCAGTCGAATACGATGTGTGCGTGGTAATTCGGCTTGAACCATTTTTCACCTACTTGGAAACTCTCCTTGTCCTCCACTTCAGGCTGTCCGCTCAGCCAATGCCCCTCGTCCTTGTGCAGGAAAATTTGAAGCGGTGTGATGCCCCAGCGTCTTTGGCACTCCTCGCCAAATTTCTTCACGTCTGCCAGTGTGGTGTCCGGTTTGATGAGTAACACACCCTCACGAATGGGTGAGCATCCTGCCACTTTGATGATTTTTCCGTTCTTGCCTTTGCGCTCCCGCTCTTTTTCCTGCATGGCACGACCTGTCTTTTCCTTTACCATCCGTTTGATGTTGTCGTAGTGCGTTTGCAGGTCGGGATTGCCGAAGTTCGGGTTTATCCACTGCTCGTTGTCGGCAGAGAGTTCCGGCACGATATAGATTTTGGATGTACCGATATTACGCATATACTCGGCAGTCCTTCGGTTATGAGCCTCGCTTGACTTGGTGTTGCAAGGCTTGATATGTATGCTTGATTTTGTTGCCATTTTTTTAGAATTTGATTTGTTGATGAAAATATTTTCCGCTGTCCGCTCATAACCGCAATGGGTTATTAGGGCATCGCCTTAATCGGAGGGTGCAGGGAGAGGGTCACTTCCTGCTCCGGGTTCTTAGGGGTGGAAGCCTCTGAGCGGAGTTTCCAAAGAGAGGGTCACTCTTTGGTCGGGTTGCATAGGGCTGACAGCCCTTGCCGGGTTCTCAGGGCAGCGTCCTGAGTGGGACGGGGCAAAGCCCAGCCCCTCGGGAGAGCCCACAACTACGGAAGCGAAGCGTGTAGTTATAGTGGGCTATATCAAGGGCAAGCCCTTGTCTGTCCGCTACAGCCTACGGCTTCCGCTCTCCTCCATTAAGGAGGGTTTTCATCGCCACTGCCGATTGGGGATGCACCGACCAGTACAAGGTCGAAATCATCTATCAGCTTTTGCAGGACGGGGTTCTTCTCTATCATCCGCCGGAGGACTTTTTCCGCCTCTACAAGATGATTGGCTGTACACATTATTTTACTTTCCCGTATCTGGAAGACAATCCAGTCGGCTATGTCGATATGGGCTGCCTTCTGCTCCGGTGTGGCGTTCTTCTCTATGATGTCAGACACGACAATCTTGCAATAGGTCATACTCCCAGCATGCTGTTTCCACTCCGAATATCCGTCCGCATCGGGAAAGAGAAGCACGGTTCGTCCGCCCAGCACACGGAGCTTTTCCTCTCTCAACTGGCTCTTGCCTCCTGTCGCCAGCCAGACATAACCGGGAAAGAGGGCAGAGCCGATAACGGCACTCTTCTCGGATTCCACCAAGACCGCTACTCTGTCAGGATAGACATTCAGCAGGTGTTCCCCGAACAGGCATTGGGAAAGTTGCCAATCCTCCGGCAGTACCCGTTGCCTTTTCAGTATGCTGTGTATCCAGTCCACTGCCGACACCTCTCCTCCCTTGATACGGTGTCCGTCCTCTGGATTGTACTGCATCACCTTGCCCGTGCGTACCCTGTTTGTGCGGTCTATCTGCCAGAAGATGACAGCCCCGTCACGGGTTGCTCCAAGACGGTACTCTTCCAGCAACCGCTTCAACACTTCCTTTGCCTTGCTGCCGTAATAGGAATCAAGGAGCGAGGAAATGAAGCGGAAGAAGTTGCTGTGCACGCTTTGCGACCTCTCCACATACTTTGGCGGTATGTAGCCTATGCTTGCTTTTGGTGATGTCTGTCCGGGCTTCCGTTCTGACCTTTGCCTGTCAAAAGAGAACCCCTTGTCGGTACGGCATTCGGGGTGGTCGTGGAAATACTCCTTGGGAGTATAATGATACCCGCAACTGCTCTCATGATTGCACCTGCCGACAGACGGATGCAGGAGCATACCGCTTTCATCCACATAACATGTGAAAGAACGCTTGTCCCCGCAATTCGGGCAAGTATGCCGTGTTGCCGTTCCTTTATATTTCTGTAACGAATAGTTGCTCATGGCTTGTCTTTGTTTTTGAGTTTTTCGATTGTTGTCCCGTTGTCCCATTGTCCCGTCCCTATAAGACTTGGGACAGTGGGACACCCCGGGACACCTTGGGACATCAGGCTTCTGCCTGTATCATCCCTTGTACCGTAAATGAAGCGGTTATCCTTTATACAGCTATGTGCAGACTGCTTTTTCATGCCTTATCCTCCTCTTTCCCATATCCTGTAAACAACTCCGCCTGCTTTGTTTCTCTTACTGTCCCGCTTGTCCCATGCTGTCCCATTGTCCCACTTCCTGTCTGTTGGGACAGCGGGACACTTGGGACGGCTGCATTCCTGTCCTCCTTGCTGCGCTGGATTATCCGGCTGACGGTGGACTTGCCGCAGTTCACCTGTGAGGCTATCTCCCTGACGGACTTGCCGGACTGGGACAATTGCAGGATTTGGCAATCCCTCTGGCTGGATTCGTTGTCACCCAGTTTCTTCAGGTGTTCCTTTTCCGTTGAATAATCCCTGAACACGAATTGCAAGAAAGCGTCCACCTTCTCAATCTCGTAGATGATTACATTGTCCGCATCGTGGGAGAATGTCCCGTATCGGACTTTGAGCTGCTTCACATAGCGAAGCCCTCCGTCCTGCGCACTCTTCCCGATGGCGAACACGCTGTCAAAGAAATTGTAGAGCCGTTTGCTTCCGGCAAGGTCGTTGGAAGTGATGGGACAGTCCAAAGAGCGTTTGGGTGTATGTGCCAGAACAAGGACGGACAATCCGTATCTCTTTTTGAGGTTGCTGAGCTGTATCATCAGCCGTCCTGCCGCATCGCCTTTCTCCATGGCGCAGCACAGGTAGGTAAGATTGTCAATGATGAAGATTTTGCACCCGGTTTGCAGAGCCATCTGTTCTATGCCTCCCATGATGGCTTCCTCGAAATCGGCTTCTAGCAACGAATTGCAGTCAAGCGATACCCGGTACAGCCTTTCAGGAAAGATGTATGGCGTTCCATGCTCGCTGGTATAGCGTAGCTGGAACTGCTTTTCGGAGAGTTCAAAGTCCAGATACAGCACATCGTCAGTCCGGGCGATACGGTCGGCTATCTGCACGGCAAGGATGGACTTGCCCACATTGGAATCCGCAAAGAGGCAGGACAGTTCCCCCTCATACCAGAAACTGTCCCAGAGCGCACGGGGCGTGGGCAGCAGCGATGCTTCGAGTATCGTCCGGTTGGCGGTCTTGATACTCATCACGCCGATACCGTCCGGCATCCCGTGCTGTACTTGGGTCGCCCTCGTCAGGTCGCCATGTATCAGACTGATATAATTCTTGTCCTCTTCCATGACGTTTACCAATTACGTGGAGCGGGCTTACGGCGGTGGGAAGAAGATAAGGATTCGCTCAGTTCCTCATCGGACAGGGGTACGGGATTCTTCCGGGAGGATTCCAGCCATTTGTCCAGTTCGTCCCTGTAAAGGCAATATCGTTTGCCGGGCTTGGTGGCGGGAATGCTTCCCTCCGACAGCTTCATGTAGAGCGTGCCTTTGGGAATGCCCAGATATTCCGCCGCCTCTTCCACTGACATGGGGACATGGGTGTCCACCGCCTTTGCGTTGTTCACACTGCGCTGCTCCGTAAGCAGGCTTCTAAGGCTCATCACCTCGTCCCGAAGCTGAGCCACAATCTCCGGGAGGTCGTTGAATGTAATCACTGTTTTTTCCATTTGCGTACTCGCCTCTTTTGTAAGGCTTGGCGCAAAGGACTGGAATGATACAGCCGTGAATATCTCCACGAAAGGTCATTGCAAAATAATTCCCGAATAACGATGCCCAACCGCAAATGACGGGTAAAGTTATTCGGGAATTATTGTATAACAGTGGATTATGAGTTTTTGGCTGTTTGTCGTTATTATCGTGATTACTCTAAAACAGGCTTAAATCCGCTTCTCCTGCACATAATCCGCAGGATAATGGAAATCCAGTCTGCCGTTTTCAGGCTCGTCAATGGGAATCAGTGTCTTTAACGGCTCTACCTTGAAGTTCTTGATGGTAGCTATGTCCGTATCGGCAAACTCCCGTGGGAAAAGGGTGCTGATGAAGCGGGCACGGTTATCCCCCGTGTAGTATTTCTTGTACATGAAACGCTCGGAGATATTCCACACGAAATGGCGGAGCGGAATGTTTGAAATATCTTTGGTCAGCCGCCCTTTTATCGGCTTGGGCTTGTAACTGTGGAGCCGCATCCAGTTGTTGACCTCGCCACAGACGTGGTTCACGGTCTCCTTGTCGGCAATACGGGGCATGATGAAATGGATGTATTCCATGACCATAGCGATGCGCTCCTCATTTTCCCGCTGCTCCCTGTCCTCGTAATCGGCACGGTTCTTCTCGTGAAGCTCCGGGGATATGGCAATCTCTGTCGGTTTTATATCCGGGGTCGCTTCTCCACCTGTTGGCATTGATGCCGATATTACAGGCTTGTGTGCATCTTGGGACTGGTCTTCCTGAATTTCTGTGATTTCGGCAGGTGTCTTTTTCCTGCCGAACTTGATTCTGTAGATTTCGTATGTATCGAAAATGACTGTCTGGAAGGAGAAGTAGAGCAGCCACCCCAACAGGTTGCTGCATACAAAGACTATCATCCTTACAAAGGTGTCTTGGTTGAATTTCTCAGCGACAACCAGTGTCGCTATGGAAGATATTAGGAGGATGGCAAAGCCGACAAATCCTAAAATGATATGTTTGTCTTTTACGGACGGTTCCATATTCTTTGTCTTATTCGGTTGTTACTTGTTACTGTTTTCGCAAATTTAATAGTCTTCTTTCAATTATTACTCATTATCCTTTGTCAGTGGTTTCTTTTTCAATGTTTTTCACCAAATGTCCAGAATCATACTCAATTATCATACTTTAAGTACCAACCAAAATAAAAGGAACGGTTAAAGCTCCAAACAATAACCGCTCCCTCTGAATATCCCGGATTTTGAACCGCCTTACGCTTCCTTGCGTTTCAGGGTTATCTTGTCCATGACCTCGCACATCTGCTGTGCCGCCATCTTGGAATAAATCTGCGTGGTGGTAATGTTCTTGTGTCCCAGATAGGCTTGGATGACAGCCATGTCCGTACCCATTTCCACGTGCAGGCTTCCGAATGAATGCCGGGTGCAGTGAAAGGTTATCTTCTTGGTTATGCCTGCCGCCAAGAGCCAGCGTTTGAGTGGTCCTTGCAGCATCTTGTCCTTGAAACCGTCAAAGATAAGTCCCTCGTGCCGTTCTCCAAGCAGTCCGTAGGCTTCATCGCTGATGGGGTTGTGTACAATCTGTTTGGTCTTCTGCATACGGGTGGTCACGAACATCTTGCCGTTGGTGTACGGCTGTATCTGCTGCCAAGTGAGCTGCCTGATGTCGCTCTTTCTTAGTCCGGTCAGACAACCGAAAAGGAACGCCCTTTTCAATACCTCTTCCTCACAAGGCGTTTCGGCAAGCCGTATCAGTTCCTCTTGGCTCAGATGTTCCCTCATGGTGGGAATGCACTCGATGCGGTCTAAGAATCCATTTGGGTTCTCCTTTATCTTCCTGTCCCGGTAGGCGGTGTGAAGTACCGCACGGAAAGCCGACCAGTAGCCCGCCGCAGAATTGATATGCAGCTTTTGGCTGGTGTGTATGGATTGTGGGGCGTTAAGCAGATATTCCATGAACTTGCGGCACAAATCCACGTCCACCTCCTCAAAGGTGCATTTGCCGTTCACGAACCGCTCGAAATGTTTATAGACGTGCTGCCACTTGATATTCCTCCTGTCTGCCAGCCCCTTGAAGTAGGCGAGGAAATCGCCTTTCATCTTGGCTTTGTCAAAGAAGCCGTTGTTCTCGTTGAAGATGGCTTCATAACGCCTATTACGCAGTATCTCCGCTTTTTTCATCATGCGTGCGTTGAAATCACGCTCCTGCTGGTTGGCAGGTTTGGCGAAGATGTAAATCCCAAGAGCTTCACGTGTAATCACCTTCATGGTGGTGTTGTCACGGTAGCCGGGATAATAGTCCAGACACAGCGAATACTGTGTTCCGTTCTTAATCTTGCGCTTGCGCAAGGTAACTGTCTTGCATTTGCTCATATTGATGATGTTTTAAGTTGTACATTTTCGGGGGTGTTCCCGTGTTTACGGTGGCAAAGGAACAACGTGAAACAACCGTGAATACCTCCACGACAATCATTTTGAAATAATTTTCCGGCAATGTCGGTTGCTCACGGTTATTTCTCCCTTTCAGCCATGACACGCTCCACATCAGAGCGCAAAAGCAGGTTTTTCACGCCTACTTTTATCTTTTCGATGTGCTTCACCTTGACGATATGGCTGATGTTGGCGGAGGAAAGCCCGTAAATCTGCCGGACTTGCTCCACGGTGTAGTAGCGTTCATCGTTCACGAGGTCTGTCCTGCGGAGTTCGTCCAGATGGGATTTGGAGTAATAGGTACGCCCGTATTCTCTTTTGGTCGGTATCTTGTGGCGGTAGGCATATGCCCGGAGTGCGGAGGGCTTCATGCCGAATACTTCTTCCGCTTCTTCAATCAGGAGCCAGTCGGTGATATTGCTTGTATCAACCGCCACACCGAAGAACTCGTCAACGTGTTTCTTGCTGTAATAGTTTTTCCCTGCGATGCGGCAGATAGGAATGCGGTTGCGCTTGGCTGTGGTATAGAGCCACGACTGCCTGACCTTGAAGAGCGACATCACCTCCTCGCCAGAATAGAAGTCCAGCACTTCATAGGTTCCCTTTCCCCTTTTTTCTTTTTTGGCAAGCGGGGAAGATGAAGCGGACTTTCTCGGAGTGGAAGTACTGCCGGGCAGGACACGGTGGTAGGGATTGCCTTCCAGCATCCGCTCGATGTCTGCCTTGCGGATAAACGCCATGCGGTTGCTGATACGTGAGGCTTTCAGTTTGCCGAGGGTTACGAGTTTATAGATGTACTGTCGGGAACAGCCCATGAGTACGGCTGCTTTGGAAAAGGTGAGATACTCCTGATGCTGTATCTCCATCAAGGGTCGGGCGGCTTTGAAAAGGTTGTTCTTCTGTTCCGCTCTAGCTCGTTTGGCTTCCGCCTGACAAGCCTCACTGCAATATTTCTGCACCCCGCTCCGGGTTACAAATGACTTGCCACAAAAATTGCATTTTCTTGTTGCTTTCATGCTGCTTTATCGTTTACTGGTTAATTCCTTCAATCGTATATCTCTGAAATGGTGAACGGATGTAAACGGAGGTCAACCGTTGTCGCCTTTCTGCACAATGTTACTATTGCTGCATATCAGGGCGGTTGTTGTCGCTCATCGTAAACGGTTGTAAACCCTTGTCAACTGTCCGCACGATGTGGCAAAAAACAAGCTCCGCAAATTCTCCACGTCAGAAATACGTCTCAAAAATATGTGGAAATTTGGGAAGCATCAAAAAGCAGTCGAAAAGTGTTAATTTTTAGAACATGCTGACAATTAAAGATTTATGATTGGATGTTTCTTGTTATTTTTGGTTGTTATGGCATTCTAAATACAACAACCAAATGCTCCTTCTCCGATTGTGATTACAGAATTCGGAATCGTCACAGAAGATAGCTTTCCACAAGAATAAAATGCGTAAGCACCGATTGAGGTTACAGAGTTCGGAATCGTCACAGAGGTTTTACCCCCAGGGCAGCATTTTAGTGACGAAGCATTTTTATTATAAAGGACTCCATCAATGGATGAAAAAACATCATTATCCGAATCAACATTAATGGCTGTTAAATTATCACAGAAAGTGAACGCCTTTCGATTGATAAAAGCTACGGATTTTGGAATCGTCACAGTGGTTAGGCTTTTGCAGCTGGAGAACGCATATTCTCCAATTGAAGTCACAGAGTTAGGAATATTCACCGATTGGAGGCTGCTACATCCACAAAACGCATCAACTCCGATTGAAGTGACTGTGTTCGGAATTGTTACAGAGATGAGATTATCACAGCAGTTAAACGCACCCATTCCTATTGAGATTACTGTATAGGTATTGGAGTTGTAGGGTACTTTTTCGGGAACTTCTATATCTCCTGATACATAAATGCTGTTATCAGGTGATTCGGAATGTATACATGTGACTTCTACCGTACGGTCTTTGTTAGATAGGACGTTGTATACTAAACCGTCCCATTCGAAGTCGTAGTCATTTGGGTAGGCTACGGCATAGAGATGTGTGATGAATACCAGTGTTAGTATCACCACTTTGAGGATGGAATTTTTCATTTGATTTTTCTGCTTAGATAAGATTTTAAAGCATTTTTGATGTGCTTGTCTGGATGTTGCATAGGATGAGTTTTGCCTGGCTTGGTGGCCGCCTCTTCTTTTAAAAAGCGATTCCAGCATTTTCGATAATCACCCGGATAGGTGGCGATGAATTTCTCGAGAAATTCTTTTTCGGAGTATTTCTCGGGGAGGGTAGATAGGATATGTGCTACTTTTTCATCGACTTTGGGAATCACGCTCATAAGTTGAATTCAATTCGGGTAATCTGGTCGACGGGTATCGCGCATTCTTTTGAGGGGTCGCATAAGGGATTTTCAGCACACCCGATGTTGGTGAGGTATTCCTTAGTTGTCCCTGTTGGCCTTATCACCATCCGCAACCCACCTTCTGGGCGTTGGTGAAGATAAATGCCTTCATAGGCTCCCGCTTTTGTTTCGACAATGCAGCTTTTACCATTTTTGCCGGAAACCAAATCAAAAAAATCGATAGGGTTCATAATTGTTGCGTAGTGTTTCTCATCCTCCATTGAAACCGGTTATGATTGGACATAAAAAAGGTGTGAGGATTGTATCTTGTCTTATCCGTAATTCAGGTCTTGGTCTTACCTTTCTGCATGGATAAAACAATAGCCCCACACCGAGTATGCTATATAGTCTGCCGAATGGGCAGGATATAAGCAACCGATGCAGGTGCTATTGCCAATCTTATCTTCATGCAGAATTCTAAACGACCAAGTTTGAATTACAAAGATAAAATTTCAATAACACCTTTTACATAAGAATGTGTGTTCCGGGGAGCCATCTCTATGGCCGGGCCGGATTCTGTCGCAAAGTTAGCAAAAAATGTTATTGGTGGGGCTGATTATCAAAGAAAATCAGCCGGGTATGTTCAATAGCATTCTCGTCAAGCTGAGGGTAGGGTCTCACGCAGATTTCGCAGATTCCTGCCGGATGGCCTCTGCGTAATCCGCGTAATCTGCGAGACTTTATAATACCGGGTTGAATGTGGACGCGCCGCGGCGCGTCCCTACAATTGGATAGAAGTCATCCGAGATGAAATATTAAGTCCTCTAAGACAAAACAGAAGCCACCAGTAGGGATTGCC